>Ga0214545_1000992_pt1 | contig 50441 bp, 39 predicted proteins | sample CNSS4metaG_FD_160064 | JGI IMG/M metagenome (GOLD analysis project Ga0214545, IMG submission 160064) | Root nodule microbial communities from cowpea collected in UCLA plant growth center, Los Angeles, California, USA - CNSS4 | ecosystem: Host-associated > Plants > Roots > Nodule | place: USA... | reverse complement strand
GTTGGCTAATTTTAAGAGGTGGGGATTGCCACATGGCATGATCTGGTTTAGTGGAGTTTAAGTGGTAGGAGGGGTGCAACTTAGTGAAAACTGGGGGTGCAGAACAGGTTTTTATGGTCCACTTGAGGAAGGAGTGTGCAAATAAAAACTGGGGGTGCATTTAGCTCCTAATTTATTCTTTTTCAGAATTTCTTGATTTTGGACTTATTTTGTAACTTTGAATATTTCAAAATCACACTATTAATTGACCAAAAATAAATTCCAGCTGCATTAACAAACGTTAGAATATCCAATAATATTTTATGCAACTAAAATCAATTTTTACACCACTTTTACCAAACTTACTCAATAAATCCAATAATCACAAATCCTAATTAAATCAATATTTAAGCACAGAAAATTCAATTAAATCCCTAAATTTAAATATTAAATGAGGGCAAAAATTTGAACTCATCAATGGGTTATGAGAGAATGATATATTATTTGATATTACTTAGTGCTAATATGATATGGTTGAGTTTATGAACATATGTGATCATGCTAGGTGACTTGTATGTTAACAATATATTGTTATATGATTTTTTATCTAGTTAGTGCACCCTTGCATGTTGGAGATTGTGGTTTCCACCTATGATGAACGTATAAATTGTGTTATACAGGGAGCATGTGTTGATGCAGATGTTGTTGATGATGCTTAGGTGCAAGGAGACGTGTTGGGGAAACTTTGGGATTTTGGAAGACTTTGGAAATGATTTTGGATTTCTTTAATAGTGAGTTTGTCTTTGAAAGTTGTTAAGTTTAAAGACATGTATGGAATCCTTTATTGTTGTTTTGGATATTTTGCAAGGATTATATTTGAATGAACTATGACATGTGTTTTGAGATAAACGTTTTGAGAAATTCATATTTCTCAGGATGGTATTAGAGTTTTATTTTCGAAGCTTTTGAAATTTCCAAATTGTATATGGCATCCTAAAAGGGGTGTTACAGGGAAGTTTTGAGACTGAAGAGCAAGGCGGTGGTGATGTACCAAGGGAAGAGACTCAAGAGTATGAGGTTAATTTGACTATGGCCATAGAATCAGGATGTTTTATTTTCTTTATTTTTGTGTGAATCTTTATTTTAATTCTGCAATAAGGAATTTTAGTAGTGTCTACATTTGTCGTTATCTCGAACTTATTCTAATCATATCCTCAAATTAATTTGTATGCAGTGAATGTTTTAACTGTTTAGATGGTCAACTATGTTAAGAGTATCCTTGAGCATGGATTTTCTTATGTAATAATTGTGGATATAGTTGAGATAACTTGTGGCAAACATTGAGTGTGAGATAGTTTGATATGTTTATATTTAAACATTCTCATTCAATGTGAGAGTATGACCAGATGTTTGGATATTTGAGTTCGGAAACATTTGAGTATTGAGAGCATATGATTGTTGTGAGCTTCAGAGTAGAGAGTTGTTAGGTAAACAATTATTACCATGAAATTGATTTTTGTTGTTGTGAGCATTAGAGTAGAGAATTGTGAGGTAAACAGATATTACCATGAAATTGATTTTTGCCTAATTATTGTTAATATAATCACATAAATGGTTAGAAAGGGTAAGGACAATTTTCATTTACTTATGTGTTTAAAGCGACTTGGCTAAATAGCCAACTGATATGTGTTAATCATCAATTGTTAACCTTTTCTTTTGGCTCACTCAAGTGTTTTATTGGATTTCCTTTTATGACTTCACTTGTAGCTTGGAGTTCCACTTTGGTTTCCACCTCCTAAGATGCTACCTTGAGTATTTCATTACCTCCAAAGAGAACTTCCACCAACAATGTAACACCAAACCAAAGAAGCCAAGAAGGAAAAGCAAGAAAAAACTTAAATGACATAATTGCTAAACTCAAGTGGAATATAGGGAAACATACTCAAAGATTTAACAAACAAAGACAAACTAGAAATAAGGTAAGAAACAAGGGAAGCACACAAAATATTTTACCTAAAGATAGGTGTTAGAATGGATTGACAAATTAAAAATACAAAAAGCAAAATATAATAAACTGCAAAGAAGCATGTTCTAATCTCAATGTTGGACCCAAAACAGGTGAATTATGTTAGTTTTGAAATGGTGATTTTAGCCAAGAAGGGAGGGGAGGTTGAATTAGCTTTATAAAACTTTTTTGAAAGCTTAAACCTCTTTTCAATTGAATCTAATGGACTGGAAAGTTTGGATGTAAATGCAGCAAACCAGTACACTTTTAGTCGGCTAAAATACTGGAGATTTATGCAGAATGCAGAATTCGCAAATTAAACTCTAACAACAATTTTTTACATACAACAATTGTTCCAATCAATGTTTTTAACAAGTATATAACCTCATATTACATAATAACGCATTAAATCACACCAAAGATCAAATTGCTTGGTTTTCTTGAGTTTTTAAAGAGTTTCAAAGAGAGTGAGATGAGGGAAAGGGAAATGCATAGTTGTTTTTATAATAGTTTACTCAATCACAAAGGTACATCTAGTTTACCAGGACAACCTGAGCCTAGTTTTCACTATATTCAAAAGTTTTACAAATCACACACCAAGATTAAACTTCTAAACAACAAAACTCACAAGATTTTTGACTCGCACAACAAACCTTTTAACCTGTTAAAACTCATTTTAACAGATCAAAAGAGACACATTAAGGCACACAAGACATCTAACCTATGTCATATAACCTACCAAAAAGATATAACACTAAAACATTACATTTAACATGTTATTTTCATATTTAACACACTAAAACTAAATCTTCAAGTGGATCTTCATCAATCTTCATCAAACACCTATGATCTTCATACACATGACTTTATCAATTCTTTGCTTCAAGCTTGCTTGTGCCAACAAATTAATCTTCCTTTGTTAAGGCCAAATGAAAAGAGACTAAAACAGCCTCAAAATATGCACTTTAGTATGATTTTTCACAATGCTGTCAAACAGAAAACTAAAACAAATGCCTTCACTTCAACTATTTATCAGTTTTTCATTTCACAACATTTTTCTTTAATTTTTTTTTTTTTTGTATTTTTTGTGAAGTCTTACAAAAAATATATTTCAAATATATAAGAATTTTCAATTCTCAATTAATTACGATAAATCCAACAAAATAAGTGCACAATTTAAAATAGATTACTGGAACATAAAAAAAATACAATTGATAGTGATGATTCTAGTGCACAATTTTGGCCATTTTCTTTTAATTGTTTGCACACTTCTTTTTGGCGCTTTTTCTTTGCTCTTTTAGTGCTCTAAAATTTCTTTTATCTCTTTTTATAGCACCACTTTTAGGCACTAAAACAAAATCATCACTACCAAAGCTTTATCATGTAACATGTAATTGAAAATAAGGTAGAAGGAAACTTAAGGAACCAAAATTAAGAGTAATAACTTGAAAAAAAGTACAATAGAAACCTAACTTTAATTAACTTGTTAAGAACTAAGTATGAAGTCAAATGCGAAAGTTAAAATCACACAAAGCACACTAGAAACCAAAAATGAACTAAGGTGATTAAGCGAGCACAAGGAACATTCCCACTTGACAATAAAATAACCAAGGTTGTCTAGATGTGAAAGTGCATTTCCAAGGCTCCAAGGGAGAAGAGAAGGTGTATTTTAGAAGCAAAATACTGCAGCAAAAATAGAAAATAAAAACGCACAAAGGCTAAACAAGGGAAATTAAGACATAATTGGACTACACATTACTCTAGACAAAACATGTGGATTAGAAAATTAAAATGACTCAAAATAGATGAAATTGAAGATGAAGAAGACTCAAATGAAATAGAAAAATGTACACAAATTCACCATGGTAGAGTTCTGGGGCACAATGGTTGAATGGTTCCAAAGGAACAATGGTAAGAACCATATAACAAATGAGGTGAATTGAAGAAGAACAACAAGACAACCAAGGAATTAAGAGAACAACACGAAAATTGAAAGAAAACAAGGAAGATGAAGTGGTGGAGACTTCCATGGAATGGTGGAAGTTGCGGAAGCTAGGAAGAAGGAGAAGAGGGAGGTTCTGCTATAGTGTTTGGAGGAGCTCTCAAGTGAGGTTAAGCCAAAACTCAAGGAAGGAGGCTAGAGGAAGCCACTAAGGGGAACTCTAGCTTAAGTTGATTTGCAAAAGAGAGGTGTCTAGAGTCATCTTAATAGAGTTTCTCTACTATATTCATGAATGATCTTTACAAGGTCCTAAGCTCTTTATTTATAAGAGCAAGTTGTCTTAAACCTAGATGAGCAAACCCATAAAAGAGTCATCTTGGAAAGCTTGGAGAGTAAGCTATAATCCCTTCCAATGAAAGGTGGACATGTGGCCACTACATGAGAAAATCCTCTCCACTCACAGAATGACACATGGGAACTACTCTTACCAAATCCTCTCCATTAGGAGAATGCCACATGGTCACTACTCCACTTATACCTTGCTCATCAACTTTCAAGACTAAAATTTGACCCTTGGTCAACTCTCTCTTATGTGCCCCATTTAGTCAACCTTGGGCATTGATCCAAATTGACTTAAGTTAACCAACATTCCTATTATATTTTGACCCATTATACAAAGTCCAAAATAAAATTCAATCTAATATTTAAACAATATTGACCAAAAAGATAAGAGTTTGGGCACTCTCACTGGTTGAGGCCCATTCTTCTTGTCTGCACTTGGCCAAGGATGTGGTGTTTGTCATCATTATTGGATAGTTCTCAAATCCCTTTTCCATGAAAAAAAAAAGAAAAAGAAAAAAGAAAAAAATCACATGTGATGAATAAAGGGTTGAGTTATGGGAAGGATATGGAAATTTTTAGAAGAACTATTGATAGAGAATAGGGGAATAACATAGAGTTATTTACATTAAGTTGTTCTTTTTGGGTTAATGGTATTTTTAAATTCCTGGAAAACCATATTTCGTCTAGCTAAGCCTCATTACAACCTATGAAAGACCTTTTTCATCTAACCAAATGTGTGAATTTTGTAAATTACATGAGGGGAAAAAGTTGATGAAGTGGTTTTTAACACTTGCTAAACTTGTTTGTAGAGTGAAACACTTATTTTTTTCTAAGTTATTTTTGATTAAATAGTTTACGTATTATTTCTTATACCATTTTGAGGATTTAAATGATATAAAGTATCAAGAGATTCTATCTTTATTTTTGAAGCCATAAGTGAAACTTTTTTTGTTGCATGAATAGGATTCATTAAGAAGTCATTTGCTTTTGTTTTATTCTGATCAGTTGACTTGAGTTTTCTAATCCATAATTTTAAGCTTTCATGAGGCCATGAAAATGTTTATGTTTTGGGTATTTTAATAATTGGCATTATCATTGTTTCTACTTTTATTTTTATCTTTTTTTTGCTTTTTTTATTATGTATTTTTGGATAATTAAGGTTTTATTTAATAAAATTGGAAAATGTAAGTATTTGGTTTATATCTTTAATATTTTGCAGATATATCAAAGAAATTACGAAGAATATCAACATAATTTGATAATCTAAGTTATCAACAAAATCATATATTGATGAAGTTGGTTACTCCAATACAAAATCAAGTACAAAGTTGCAAACCAAGTCCAATTCAATGCACTCACCCAACGAGTAGAGTGCATTTCACCTAACGAGCTTAGTTGCCCAACAAGTTGCGAGTTTCAAAATATCTATAAATAAGGGGCTTGGCAGAGGTCAAAGTAAATCTTTTAGGAAGAAGGACACTTGACCTGATAGGAGAGCAACTAGAGGCATATTTTGAAGGCTGGAGGCTTTCATCTTTATTGTTAATCTAGTATTCATAATGTTTAGGAGTGGCTAACTCCTTCATTTATAGGGGTTGAGTGTAATGTATTCTTAACTCTTTGTGAATTCCATTATTCAGTATAATTCTTTTCCATAACTCTTGTGTTTTATTCTCGTTCTTAACTACATCAATTGATTGATTGCATATGTAGGAGTACCTGCTGATTGAAAAATAGTTTGGGAAACCTAATTAGGATAGAAGAACTAATAGATTTCACATGCTCGACATAGATGTGAGATCGTTAGTCATGCATAACATCAGAATCTTTATCATTAATGAAAACTTCTAATAAAAATTGCTAAGACATTAGGGTTTTTATTATTCAAGTTTAGACTTGTCACTAAGACATTAGAGCTTCTTGCAAAAGGTGTGAATGTTATAGTAGGAATTAGAAGTATAGTGTTTGGTGGTTTTTCTTTGAATTGAATCATAAACCCAACCTCAGTGAAGTCTTTATCCTATATTTTCTTAAATCAAATTAATATTGTGTGAATTTTATTACTTTCTTAGTTTTAGATTTATTTCTTATGCATCAATATGATTCATTGTTTTAAAATTCTTAACCTTCATTAGTAAATAAATATATTTTTTTCTCAAACCACATTAGTCTTTTGGGAAACGATACTTGGACTTTCCACTTTATTACTTGTGCGATTTGGTACACTTGCCAATTTCGTAACATTACTTGATTTCAAGAAGGTATTATCATTCCACTCTTATTCATTCCTTATATCAGGTGTGGATATGAAGTAAATTGCACAATAAATTTCTAAGTTTTTCCTAGGAGTGCAAAAGGATAAGTGTGAAGGTATGTGATGAGTGCACTTTTATACACTCACATATCTTTTAATCTTAGCTTTCTAATAGAACAATTGTGTTGAAATATATTATTTTTAGCTAGAATTTTCCCAAATAGGATAAAATGAGCTCTGAATGGAAACATGTGCTAAAATCATCTCTTTAAGCCATGTTAGATGATAAATGATTTAGGTATATAAGGTGAACTAGATGATATAACCAAATGAGTCTAATTAAATATTCTAAAATTCTTGATAAGTCATATGTGAGTTAAGTTTCAAGGATGTTACATAACTGCATATATTGTGCTCAAACATTCTAATATGTGCTTTGTGTGGTTGAAATTTAAGAAATTTTATGAATCATGTATAGATGATACAACAATTAAATGAGTAAAGCCCTATAGATGATGCAAAAATGATTGAATTCAGGATTTTCTAGTTCCAAGCTAAGACCTTGAGCTTAATCCAAAGTGAGTTGAAAGACTAAAAAGGATGATTCAAGTCAAAGAAAAGAGTGTTAGACACGTCTAAGTTATTGTTTGCAAAGGTAGTATGATCAATGCAATTTTCTTATTCTTCCAGAATTGTGGTTGGGGCACCCAACAAATTTTATCGTTTCATGAATTACACTCGTCTACTAGTTGCACTCGTTTAGCGGATGCACTCGTCTAATGGTGATTCATTTGATGATCTTAGCTAATGGTACTTATATTGTTAATTTATGCATTGTCATCGTCTATTGTTAGCGTTCATTGACTTAAAAATTTTGGGTCTTCTTGTAAGAAAATTTAGGAAGCCAAATGATAAAACTAAGATTGGATATAAGCAAAGGTTATCAATGAGGAGACAAAAAAACCTAATTCATATTCAACTAGATTGTCTTCTAGTGCATCATCTAGTAGCATTAATAATAAGGAACTATTGAGACCCCATTAAAAAAAAATCTCTAAGTAGTTTTGATGATATCAAATACTATCCAATATTGAAGATATATGTGGTTATTTATCTAACATTTTTATTATTGCAAATGAAAGCTCCAAAGTTGGTAAATTGTTGATTATCGTATGTTAACAAATGACCATATGAATATTCTCAACTAGCATCTAAAACTAATATCTTATTATGACAAAAAGGATATAAATGAATTAGTCTCCATTGTTCAAATTTTTAATCAATGTGTGCTAAAATGTTTTTACTCTAATATATTGCATATTCTTGAAATTTCTAATGTGTACACATGTGTATGAATATATCTTTATCAAGTTGCTTCTATCAAACTATACAAGTTAAACTTATTAGACGATAAGGTTTGTCTTTTCATAAGTATACATGTTTAACTTATTAGACGATATATTGTTGTCCAAGATCTCAAATAGTCATCTGAACTAATGTTGAAGAAATGCTTAATTCAAAGAAGATACAAAAATGGAAATAGAAAGAATCAACATGAAAAGTAGAAAAAAAAAGCTATAAAGATTATATCAAAACATTCCTTTATGGATAACTTAAATGAAGATGTTGATACGAAGAAAATTAAAATGAAAATATTCAAAAAGAAAAGAAGTCCCAAATGATCATATTCCCAACACATATATAAATACAAAAGCAAGATAAAGATAAGAAGAATAGTGACAAAATAGAGATAAAGAGAGCAAGAAAAACAAAGAAAAAAAAATCAAAAGTCTTCTAGTCTCCAACACAGAGAAGTCTTCATCATTGAAGCTCCATCTTGTTCTATGTTCTTAGTCATAGGTTTTGTGACTAGATGGTTTCCATCACTAACCTTGCATTCATCTTAAGATATTAAGTCTTTTTTAGTTACCAACCTTATAATCATTTAGTCATTCTTTTGTTATTAAGTGCTTTAGTTAGGAGTGCTTGTTGTTCCAAAAAATATATATATAATATGCTCAGTGTCTTTACTAAGTTTTGTTGTTATTTCAAACAATACTCAATTGTTTAGTCAATAGTAACCGACATAAAAGAATATTTGGTTTGTATTTTGCAATATTAGTTTGTTCTTGTGAAATTTGATTGTGTTGAGAAATTGATTGTGTTGATTAAGAATTGTAGTCTCTGTTATAGCAAACTAGTATAAAAATCTAAAGCGTAAATATTTTTCCTTTAACTCTTTCAAACTACAAATTATTAAATTGTTATCTAACCTGACAAAGACGCACTTTACTTTTAAACAAAATTTGTTAAAATATATTGATATTGAGTTTATCAACTAAAACTTAGTCTGACTATTATATCAAACATTGTTATTGTAAGCTTATTATGAAAATATTTAATATACCATCAAATGAACTATTTGACATGTTTATTATAAAGGTTGATTTTAATAAAACATATGTGAAATCACAAACTAGTAAGAATCTAAAGTGTACATTATGGAACCAAGATGATTACATAGATCGATACCATGAAGGATTCCCTTCTAAGTAAGATTATCCTTAATTAACCAATAATAAAGGAATAATCAGGTAACTAGGAACAACAAACTTGCCTAGTCGAGGCTCATCCAAGTAAAACGCCCACTAAAATAGTATAAATAGAAAATGTTCATGAGGTAAAACACTATTCATTTATTATTGCATTTACTACTATTATGAAAATTGTAGACTTGAGCATCATGGTGTTTTTATAGGCACCCATCAACATCTCCATCCAAAATCAAAACCACATTTAAGTGGACAAGAGCAAATACAACACTAAAGAAGCAACATGTAAGACCTTTCCCGAACTTGTGGGGACGTCTCTACCCTTATAAGTGCATAAATATTTTTAATATATTTATTTCAATATTTTTAACTTAAAATACAAATGAAAACAATTAATTTGGTAAACAATTTCAAATGGTTTCATCTTTACTCTTCAATTTTCTTTTATTTTATTTTTGTCCATACTTTCTTCATTCTCAATAGCATATTTTATTAAAGAGAAATAAGTTTAATTACTCGTTTGATCCTAAGTTTTGTTGGAAAGTTTTAAGTCTGTCCCCACTTAGATTTTTGTTTCAATTGAGCTTCAAATTTTGAAAAAAAGTGACTCAATTATGTCCTTTTCGTTAGTATCACACCAACGATGTTGAAGGCATGTCATTGTCTTGTATTTAATGCAATCCCTATATATGTCTTTTTTAATCAATTCAATCCCAATTTTTTTAATGTAGCAAAGTCATCTCTCTCCAAATTGGACCAAATTTATTTTTTATATAAATATATTACTAATATTTGGATTAAAATTAACTTTTTCATTAAATATTTTTTAAACAGTTTTAAATCAACTCTAACAATACTATTGGATTCTATTTAAATAAATTACTTGTAATCTAATAAACACATATGGATTAATAAATAAGTAGTTCTAAATACTTGCTCTCTTTGTTAGCTAAACTTACATTTATTTAATAAATATAATAGTATTTGTCATAAATAACATATGTGTGACTTAAAATCAAATAAAAAATACATAATAAATATTTGTTTGACTTAAAAAAATTAAAGTTTAAAATGAAAATAATTAATACCTATAAATTAAATTTTCATTATTAATATTATTATTATCGTTATAAAAATATAATTTGGTTCCAATTTGGGACAACATTGTTCACATTTAAGAAAAAAATTGAATTGAATTGAATAAAATAGACACATATAGAGATTGAATTAAATAAAGACAATGACATTTGACATTAATATTGATATGTGAAAAGAATAAAAGAGAAAAGGATATAGATTCACAGTGATAAAAGAAACTGTATTATTCACATTGATAAATGTTTCAGAATCAGCCCATTATATAAATGGACTTAAGCATGTGGTAAAGAAAAAACTAATTGCTAACCAATCCAGCTGTAAACGTAACAATGCCACATACTAAAAACAGAATCATCAAAAGCAAAACAAAATAACCAAAAGCTAAATATTATGCATGTTAACATCCCTCCGCAAGCTGGAATGGATGTGGATCATTCCAAGCTTGGAAACAAAATATCGAAACGGCCCTGAGCAAGAGGTTTTGTGAGGAGATCTACAGTTTGGTCCTTGGAAGGAATATGCATGAGGTGGATAAGTTTGGACTGAACTTTCTCACGTACCAAGTGGCAATCCAGTTCGATGTGTTTGGTTCTTTCATGGAAGACTGGATTTGCTGCTATGTGAAGAGCCGATTGACTATCATAATAAAGAACTACTAAACGTGTTAGAGAAATGCCAAAATCCTGTAGAAGATATACCAGTCATTGAGCTTCACAACTTGCTTAAGCTAAACTCTATATTTGGCCTCAGACGAAGATCTATAGATAGTAGTTTTCTTTTTTGATTTCCAAGAAACCAATGCGGATCCAAGGAAGAAACAAAAGCTAGTGACAAAGCGTCTTGTGTCTGGGTAAGCCTCTCAGTATGAGTCAGAGAAACTAGTAAGGTGAAGAGAGGACTGAGTGGGAAAAAAAAGACCTTGTGCAGGATTTCCTTTGATGTACCGAAGAACACGAAGAGCGGTTGTAAATGAATGGAAGACGGTTTGTTGAGAAATTGGCTAAGTTTGCTAACATCAAAGCTGATGTCAGGCTTAGAATTTGTCAAATAGACCAATCTGCCAAGAAGTCTTCTATAGATAGATGCATCGGGAATTGAAGATCCAACAGCCATAAAAAGCGTAAAAGAGTAATCCATTGGTGTTGAAAGAGGTTTGGAGGCCAACAAACCAATATCTTGTAGAAGGTCCAATGCATATTTGCGTTGATTAAGGGAAAAGCCTTTAGAAGATCTTGCAATTTCAAAACCTAAGAAAAATCGCAAGGGGCCAAGGTTTTTTATGCCAAATTTGTTATGTAATAGGGACTTGAGTTGAGTGATCTCAGATTGATTATTCCTTGCAAGGATCAAATCATTAACATAAGTAAGCACAATGGTAAAACCAGTGAGGGACCTCTTGGTAAATAAGGCATAATCAGATTTGGACTGACTAAAACCCTCTGCAGTGAGAGTGGCAGTCAATTTGAAATTCCACTACCTACTAGCTTGGCGAAGGCCATATAAATATTTTGTGAGCTTGCAAATAAGAGCAGGGTCATAAAGATGCAAACGAGCTAGTGGTGTCATATAGACCTCCTTATCTAGATCACATGTAAAAAAATTGTATTCACATCAAGTTATTCTAAGTGCCAACATTGAACAACAGCAATGGAGAGAAGCATTCAAACTGTGGTGATATTAACAACAGGGCTAAAAGTGTCAAGGAAATCAATTCCTTTTGTTTGGGTAAACCCCTTTGCAACCAAACGAGCCTTATAGCGTTGAATTGAGCCATCCGTTTTATTCTTGATTTTAAAAACCCATTTACAGCCTATGGTCTTCTTTCCTTTAGGCAAGTGTGTCAATGTCCAAGTATGATTCATGTCCAAAGCAAGCAGTTCATTCCTAATGGCCTCTTTCGAACAATCAAACTGAACAACCTCTTGGTATGTGGAAGGTTTAGAGACAGAAGAAACAGATAAACAAAAATGTTTGTAAGAAGAAGAGAGAAAATCATAAGAAAGAGAGTCCGAGAGGGGATACCTGACCTGAGAGGAGAATTATGTAAAAGAAGTCCCAGCCGATGCACAATGATAATCTTGGAGGTAAGTAGGAGTTTTGGTGGTTAGTTGAGATTTTCGTTGGGGAATGGTAGGGTTGGGGGAATTGGGTAGAGGTTCAGAATGTGGAAGGTCAGGAGGTTGGGTAGTCTAAGATGGCAAGGGGTTAGTAGGTAGAGGTGGAAGTTCGGATGAAGATATCGGTAAAGGAAAAAGGTCTTCATGTGGAGGATAAGGAATAGAATGCAAATCAGTAAAAGTAGAAGATGGTGAAGAGCCTTGTGATTGTTTGTGAGGAAAAATGTTTTCATAAAAATGTACATGCCTTGACAAAAAGAGCTTCCTATTGTGTAAATCATACAGAAAAAAACCTTTAACACCTCTTTTATATCCTAGAAAAATACATTTGCGTGCTTTAGAATTTAATTTCTTGCGATGAGATGTATTAGTGGATGCAAAAGTAAGAGAACCAAACACACGTAAATGAGAAATATCAGGAAGTTTATCATGCAACACATAATAAGGGGATTTGTTGTCCAATAAGGAAGATGGAATGCGATTAATTAAGTGGACAGCTAAGGCAGCGACATAGTTCCAAAAGCATTGTAGTAAACCAGAGTGAAACAATAATGACCTAGTGATATTTAAAATATGTTGATGTTTACGTTCAACTAGGCCATTTTGTTGTGGTGTTTCCACACAACTTTTGTGGTGAATAATCCCCTTTGCAGCAAAAAGTTTAGCAAGATTAAACTCAGGACCATTGTCAGTTCGAATACATTTTATGGTTTTATGAAATTTGGTTTGAATGAGAGCGATAAAAGATTAAACTAGAAACCTAGTTTCAGATTTTAACTTCATAGGATATGGCAGGTAAATCTAGTAGTATGTTCAACAATAGTGAGAAAATATTTGTGACCATGTAAAGACGGTGTAGCAATAGGACCCCAAATGTCAAAGTGTACAAGATCAAAAATGTCATAAACATAGTCACTATCAGGGAAAGATAAATGCTTCTGTTTAGAGAAATGGCAAAAATCACAGGGCAAATCAGTTTTATTGCATTCAATTAGGGGTACAACTATTTCAAGGTACCAAGTTTTTCATGGGAAAGGTGACCAAACCTAAGATGCCAAACATTATTCATGTAAGAAAAAAAATGGTGCTCGTTGTGTAAGATGGGTTTGGCTTGAGACTTCATTGTGTAAAGACCATGCTGGACTTCAGCTACACCAATCATCCTCTTGGATAGTGAATCCAGAGTTTGACAATCATGAAGGGAGAAGAAAAATTGACAAGTTAATGAAAGAATGAGTTGAGAGACAGAAATAAGATTCAAAGTAAATTGTGCCAAAAATGTTAGCTTCAATATTAGCACCATTGGGAAGTTTAACATGAATAGGGGAAATTTGTTGATGGTGCTGAAACAAAGACAAGTTGTTACAAACATGAATGGATGCACCAGTATCAAGGATCCAGGTATCTAGAGGAAATAAATTGGAAAAAGTGGAAACGATGCCTGAGGTTTTATTGAGAAGAGGAGTAGAAATTTGATTAACTATGGTACCATTCAGATTTGATTGTTGCAAAAGAGTCATTAAGGCTTGATGTTGCTCAAGAGTCAGAGTCATAGTTGGAGTAGAAGACACTCTTGTTTGGGAAAGAACAATGGTTGTATCATCACCCTCGTCAACATCTTCGAGGGTTTATACATTATGCGCAAAATACCATAACTGTCACGTCTGCATGAAGAGGAAAAAGAAGCAAGTGTGTGGGGATCATCAATAGGAACTCCAAATTGACGCTTTTGTTGGATGAGTAACGAGAAAACACGATCAAGGTCAGGTAACAGCTGCATCATCATGATTTGAGGTCGAACCGTAGAGTATTGATCGTTGAGCCCTTTTAGAAAGCGAATAACACAGTCTTCATCGCGATATGAGCATATGGTAGGAACAAGGGTGCAAGAGCATTTGATGTCACAAGAACACAAGGGTAGAGGACGAAATTGATCCAATTCTTGCCATAAATTTTTCAATTGAGTGAAATAAGCGATGACACCAAGGGAACCTTGACGAAGGGCATAGATATCTTCTTGAATATCAGATATACGAAAAACATCACCCTGATAATTGTGTTTGTGTAACACATGCCAAATCTTAGCAGCAGTGTCAATCCAACGAATGCTTGGAGCAATAGGGATATCCAGAGAATTAACCAGCCATGATATAACAATGGAATTGCAGTTATTGTTGATATGTGACACTACTAGTATCATGTGATATGTCTTTAATATCATTAGTAAAGTTTACATGAAAATAATCTAATTAAATTAATTTTTTAAATATTGAGATTCAATGGAAATAAAAATTTAAGTGGAGACCGATTTAAAATTTTCAAACCATAAGTCAAGAGAAATATTTGAAGGTGGCAAATTAGTAAAGCTAACACTCGGCATTTATATGGGGAACTAAGTTGAGAGGACAAGTTAAACACTTACCCGTCAAACTTTATGGCCAATAGGGAGAAAAAACTGGTCAAATTCAACACTTTTAAAAATATACATGAAACTGGTAAAGTTATCTTTTTCTTCCTAATTGGTATCTTACGTTAGATGAATAGCTTGTTAATTAATCAAAACAAATTTGCACACCGAAATTGAATGCGAAGTTGCATGTTATGGAAATCTTTTTACATGTATGAACACAAAGGATGTACTGATGCCATAATTATTATGCTTTGAAGTTATTCTAAGATAGTATGATTAAAACCAATTTTTTATTTGAAATATTTTATTATTTCGTAACGTTATTAATGTGTTGCTTTTGAAACACTTTCATTATCTACATCATAAAGAGATATTTTTTTTATCCATATTTCACTATTCCAGTTTTACCCTTAATTATTTTAAAAATTAATTATTTTATAAATAATTTATTTTTAACCGTTATTCAATAAACATATTTTGTCTTAAACCGTTATTTTAAAAACTTTTTTTTACATATCTTATTTTTTAATTTTACATTAACAACTATTTTAAAAATTAATTATATATTTGTTATTGAACTTAACTCAAATTTTTATGAAAATTAAAAAATGCGAACATATAAGCACGATAATGCTTATGTGTTCACTAGTATTAAGTAATAAGAATAATTATAAACTATTTGGAATTCGAATTATAAGTGATTTGGATCAATGGTGGAGCTTTGATAGGACAGGAGCGGCCATGGTGTAAGACCCACTTTAATTCTGTCCTAAAATTTAAGGGTCTCTCTTAGTCAGTTGGGCCTAAGGCTGGCCCATAGGGCATCCCAACACCCCTAAACCAGCCTAACCCTCTAATGTTCTGCCTACTTTTCAAAATAAGCCACCTTACTCCTTTTTTCCCCTCAAACAGTGCTCTGCTAGGGCTCGAAGCTCATTCAGATTCAAGTCAGCTCAACCTCATTCTCTGCTCCACCTCTTGAGTATGCTCCTGGAGCTGTTGGGTTCGTTGTCGTAGGTGCCTGTGCTTTCCACTAGCATCTGTCCAGGTGAGGGAAGCTAGGATTTTTCATGCTTTTATAAATAATGTGCCTGTTTTCATTTTGTTGGGTGCTCTTGATAATTTGATGTGCTTTTGATGGTGTAAACATAATCGGTGTATTGTTTCTGGATGGATTTTTGTCTTTGCGTGTGTGAGAGCAGGTGAGATCTGCTATGCTCGCCTAAGCGAGCTGTTTCTCACCCAAACGGGAAGCTCTCGCATAAGCGAGGAGCTCTCGCCTAAGCGAGAATGGCAGTAACTCGCCCATTTTAGTTTCGAGTGCTCGCCTAAGCAAAGTCCTCTTGCTTGAGCGAAATGGGCTAGCTTGAGCGAGAACTCGAAGTACTCTTTGTTTTCAATCTCGCTTAAGCGAAAACTTTTCGCTTGAGCGAGAGACCTTGTTGCCTAAGCGAGAGCTCCTTAGCTTGAGCGAGATTGACAACACAGTTGTTTAAATGTTTGTATGCTCCCATTATTGATTTGTTCACCCTTTTAAAGCATGAAATATGATGCCTACGTTTTATACAACATGCTTGTGTTTTCTTAAATTTTTGTTGTTTGGGATTTTGTGTTTTTACATGTTGAAACCTGTGAAAAGCTGTCAATTTAGCTTAAGTGAGCGATTTTAGCTTAAGCGAGATCAGTCTAACTTCAACGAGAATTTCTAGCTTAAGCGAGATCAGTCTAGCTTAAGCGAGACCAATCTAGCTTAAGCGAGAATTGCTGCAGAGTTTTAATTCCTTACTTTAACTTGAACTTGTGGATTGATTCAATTACTTATAAAAGCATGAATTGGCAAATGGGTATGAGTAGAATGGTTTATGGTCTATGATTGATAAGTTTAACATGACCTTAGCATGTGACTTGTATGAGATGGTTGGTAATCAAAGTGGCATGGTGTCGGTATGAATTACACTTCTATATTCATGGATTGGGAAGGTTGATTTGGAATGGATTCAACATGGAACATGTATGAGGATGGATTATAAAGGTTGGCATGAGATTTATAAGCATGATAAATATTACATGATTGTTTGAATATGATTGGTATGTTGTCAGGACGTAATTCCATGAGCCTCTAGGTGAGACCTCATGGTGGTGCTTTAGTGGTCGAGATGTATTTCCATGACCCATGTTAGTGGGAGTTCATGGTGGTGCCCCATCTATATAATTTTGTAAGGATTCAAGGTAAGGTTGCATCCTGACGATCTAAGGAGTCAGTTAGTCTCACATAGAGTGGATTGACTCTTGTGGTGAGAGTAGCAGGAGGCCTGAAATTCATCAAGGGCTAACCTTGTGTGTGGGGGTGAGACATTGTAACATTGTAACACTTAGCTCGGGGGTGAGCAGCTCAAGGGTGAGCAGAGAAATCTACCACAAATGCAAGCATCCGCCGAATCCAACTAAATTATATGTATCCGGATGAGTCGAGTCTGAGTCTTAGTGTATTGTTTGAAAGGTCATAACATGTTTGGATGAGATATACTGATTGGAATGTGAAATAGCATGTAACTGTATGATAAACTTTTTTCTACTCTAGCTTACCCTTTTGCTTGTTTGATTGCTTGTGTGTGGTTCTTCTCCTTTTGCAATGATCATCAATTTATTGATGTGAGCAAATGCGAGGAACACCCGGGGTCAACAGGGAGGTGATGGTTCCGCTGCGTAGCCCATTTGGGCTGGATTATACTATCTTGGGATTTCTCATAGGGCTATGGCCCATGTACTTTTTTGTCCTTTAGTACTTTAATAACTATTGTCAAGTTCTTGTATTATACTTTGTATCTGGTATCGTGGTGTGCCTTGGTTTCTTCTTGTTTTTTTTTTTTTTTTTTTTTTTTGGATATTGTAAGGAGTTGTGGTTATACTTCCAGATTTGTTTTTTCTACTCTATCGGTCTCGCATTTCATTTAAATTAAGGATATTATTTAAATGGGGTGTTACACATGGCCACACAATTTTTTTTTTATATTTTTTAAAATTTATATATTGAATTTTTAATATTTTAAAAATTTTAAATTATATGTATGTATATATTAAAAATTAATAAAAATTAAATTATGTATTTTTATTTATTTTTAGACTTAATTAGGTTTTAAGTCTATGATAAATTTGAAAATTTTCAATTGAGTCTTGATAAATTTTTGTAGTACATTAAGTACTCACTAAATGTAATTCTTTCAAATTGAGTCTCCGATATTAATTTTTTCTGTTAATGGGGTGATGTGGTTGTTGAGTGGCTGACATGATTATTATCTTACCAACGTTGTCACCATATATCATTTTATTATTTTAAAAATTTGTAATTTATAATTTTTTAATTAATGATTTTTTATTTTTATAAATTTATAATTGTATAATTTTATATTTTTATTATTTTATTATTTTAATTCCAAATTGTATGATTATAAAATTATGATTTTAATATTTGAATAAAAATTCAAATTGTAACACCCCATTTATTTAATAAAGCTAAATAAAGGATATGCCACACTGAATAATATAAGAAGCGAGAATAAAAGAGTATGACGCCACTCATACAGATATCCCAAACTTAAAGGACGGATAAAAGTGGGACACCACGGTGCCAGGTACCAAAAAAAGCAAGAGAGTGATAAAGACTTAAACAATTTCGCAAGGAAAACAATACATGGGCCTTAGTCCGAAATGAAGAGCCCAAAGGCAGAAGTCAATCCATATGCTAAGCAGCGGGACCATCACCTCCCTGTTGACCACGGGTGTTCCTCGCATCTGCTCACATCAACAAGTTGATGATCATCGCAAAAGAGAGTACCACACAGCAGAACACACCACAATAAAAGTAGGGTAAGCTAGAGCACAAAATAATTCCATCATGCAATCTGATACACTTACACAATCAACAAAATGCAAAACACCCAAGCATGCTATGACTCTCAAACCAATACACTAAGACTCGACTCGACTCATCCGGATACATATAACCTGGTCGGATTCAGCGGATGCTCGCACTTGTGGTGGATACCTCTGCTCACCCCCGAGCTATGTGTTACAAGTGTTACAAGTGTTACAATGAATCAATTCCCTCACACACAAGGTTAACCCTTAATGAATTTCAGGCCTCCTGTTATTCTCACCATAGGAGTCAGTCCGCTCTAAGTGAGACTAACTGACTCCTTAGAGTGTCAGGATGCAATCCTTATCTTGAATCCTTACCAAATTATGTAGATGGGACACCACCATGGACACCCACTAACAGGGGACATGGAATTACGTCCTGACCACTGAATTATGTGTTAAGGATCAGTTGTTAAACTTTCAGCTCGATCCAACGGTTAACGTAGTAGAAATCTTCATTTTACGAAAAGTGTGCAGTGCAGAAAAAGAGTAGCGCCACATTAATCAAACATACTTGCACACCATACATTTTTATTCGACCAACAACCTCATTCAAGCATCACAACCATACAACAAACCAGAAATCGGCAAAATAACTTTAAAAACACAAACCCTAGCTTCCCTTACCTGGAAAGAGCTAGTCAAAACGATCCCGACCCTTACGCGAATAAGCAAGACAGCTCCAATAGTATATTTAAGAGCTAAAAATCTCAATACAGAGGAAGCACGAGATTATTACGAGGAACCCTAACGGCAAGAACGAAGATTAAACTAAAAGAGAAGAGTATGCATCGGAAGTAACTTACGTGAGTGAAAGAAATGGGTTGAACTCAGTTGAACTTGGATGAACCCCAAACCCTAGCACATGAACGTTATTGTTCTAAGAGAAAGGAGGCTATTTTTCTGAAAGTGAGAAGAATGAAAGTGTTTCAGCTGGTTTAGGGGCTTTGGTTCCTTATGGGCCAGCCTAGGCCCAACTTATTTGGGGCAGTCCTTTAAAATAAAGGTAGTAAAGTAGGTGGGCCTTACATTCTCCCTAACAACAAAAAATTTTGTCCTCGAAAATTCATTGATGAGATAGGAAGGAGCTATGTTCTCCTTATCTCCTCTGAGAACCACCACTCAAACACGACTGATATAACGACTCTAACACTTATTGTCACTGGAAACTTTGCCTTTGTGCTAAGCGATATATGTTCAACAATGTAGATTGGTTTAGTCACTACACTTGAAATGACTTCCAACTTACAACCTTAAAACTTGAATGCTCCTTCATACTTGTCCAACTAACTTGTATCTGATATATTGACTCACCTCCCATATGCTCCCCATTACCTCTTGTAGGTTGTATCAAAGTCTCAAATGACTTTACGTCTCAAACTGAAGCATGTTCGTTATCACTTCCCATCACCTTGTTCACTCCTTGATGCATCACTCCACTGTCTTGATCACTCTTGAGTTCTTGCCTACTGCTCCACCATCAACACTCTTGCCCACTTTTACGTATAACGACACCCATAACATCTTACTTCCTTTGCTGGCTTCATCCAAGGCAACAAAGTTCCCTACCGAGTTATTCCATTTCCAATTTAAAACTCTCAACTGATTCCATCGCCATATCGTTTTGGCATCTTATCCTCATTTTTTTTATCCCTTAACTCGTAACCATCATTCCACCAAACCACAGAACCATAACTTCCATTGACTCCAAATCTCTAGTCTGTTTTGCACCAAGCAACTTTATGATACACCTCAAACTAAGATTGCCCGATTTTGCCTTTTCCCAACCTCTTTGAGAAACTTACTTGTCCTAGTCGAATAACTAGACCAAGGGAGTCTCTTCACATCTCCTCCTCTCAACTTAGACTCTTACTTCTCCGACAACCCTTACCCTTACCCTGTCAAGCCTAGATCTTGAATTCTCTTCTAGAAATAAACACTTACCCTTGCTTCCTTATTTCAAGGTTGGTACCCTAACTTGAAAACATAATTCAACCACCTCTCATTTCCTTGGTCCAACTTCCTTTGTGCAACCCTATACTTCCAACTCGGAATGATCATTGCACACTTTTACCCGATACTCACAAGAACGAAACCTTTGATGTTTCTAAAGAACTGGTCTTCGTAGAAATCTTTTGGTCAGGAGTAAGATAATTCTTCTCGCGCACCTCTTACCATTTCTAAGCATCATCTGCCACCATCCCGCTGCGCTTCTTTGGTCCATACACAAGCTCACTTGTTTGCCTGCTCAAAATAATGATCCTTTCATGTCCTCCATGACAAGGAAGAAATCATCATTGAGAAACCTTCCTCGAGACCCCAATAAAACTTGCAAAACCCTTTAAACTCCTCTTTTGATAGCCTTAGCACTCCATTTTCTCAACCATGTATCTATCCTTTTTAAAACCATATTCCTTATTAGCCACTCCAACCTTAGTCAATACTCTTCTTGAACGGCTTGACATACCACAACTTCTTTTTAAAGATTCACCAAACTTGTAGTCATCCTAGTGATTATACTGAGTTTATACCATTATGTCTCCAACAACTCTTTCACTTGTTCCTCTTACCTCACAATCCTTGCATAAAGCTTTCAATTAGAAATTGTTCCTACAGAGAACAAATAAGATCAGTTAGGCACAAGTATCACCTTACCCATATCCGCTATCTCCTTGGTTGGCTTCTTCCCCTTTGGCATATATCAGCTTGGACCTAGGAGGGGTTACCTGTAGAAGGGGCTCCGAAGCTTATGTCAGCCAAAGCTCTCAAAAGTTAAATCAGGTGATTAATGGAGTAATGAATGTGTACCTTTAATTCGTGGGGTCCATGTATATTTATAGATTATTAATTGTGTCTGACCATTCCATGGGTCGGGCCCTGGCTTGGGCCATAGGTGGGCTTGGGCCTTAGCCTAGGCCCTTAGTCTGATTCATACGGGCTTACTGAATTTTAGGAGTGCTTTGATTTCATTAAGCATACCAGGGTGGTCGGCATAGGTCGATTACCTCTTTGGCGACTTGTGCTGCTATTGCTAGTACGTGGTCTTAGGCTGGTACTTAGTGTCCTAGGTTACCGGTTTAGGCCGGGTAGGATTAGGTCAACCTAGGTCGGTTACCTGAATAACTTCGCGTGTAGATATGGTGGACGTTTATTATTATTACTTGGTCGAATTGGCTAGGTGAGGTACACCAGTCCCCTAGCCTTTACTGATATAGGTATGTCGGTGAAAGATGATATGTGTGGATATGTCAGCGAAGCCGACTAGGTGTGATACACTAGTCCCCCAGCCTCTAAGTGTGATGAACAGTGTTAAGGCTGAAGATGGAAAAAGGTAGGTAGCAGGTGAAGGGGTGTCAGAGGTCTAATCAGAAAGGGGTTTTTGCGTCGTCGTTTCTTATACTCTTGGCCTTTGGGATGGTTGTGTCGATTGGTATGGGTTGTGATTTTGGCGGGAAAAAGTTTTATCGTTTGGGATTCACATTTATAAATGTGGATTTCACGATGGGTTCATGCTTGTTGGTTCATTTGCGAGAATTTCACAATCAAAGATCTTGCGTACGTTATACCTATCCGACTAGTTCCTAGTTCTTGTCGTCAACTTTTCAGAAAAAAGGTATGTCTAGTAGTAGTGATAGTGTGTCGTTGTCTTCGTCCAGTAGTGAGAGTATAGAGTCCGGGAGGAGTATAGGTAGACATGTTGAGGAGAAGAGTACTAGTCCTACGGGTATGGTGGGCAGAATTCCGATGGAAACGGTGACTGAGGTTCGAGAAGACCCTCCAGAAGAAATAGCGGAGAGTAACTGGCTGGCCAAGGGTGGTTATGGGTGGATGGCTGCTGATGTTCGTAATCAATCATCTTTATTTTGGTGGTCTCGTCTGCTGAATTCTTGGTTAAATTGTACCCCTGTTATCGCGAAAGGTGTAAACAAGGGTATCGTTTCCTTGGAGCGGGTAAGTGCCATTGACCGCGTATGCCACGGGCAAGAGGGGGCGACCGAGAAGTTTTTTTACATGTATGTATGTCATTTCTCCCAGCTGCATGTGAGGTTACGCTGGACGACTTTACCATGGGGGTACTTCGTGCGCTGAACGTTGCACCTACACAGTTGCATCCAAACAGTTGGGCCTACATGCAAGCCTTCCGTGTTTTGTGTCAAACACTATATCTACAACCTTCTACTCGTGCATTTTTGTACTTTTATGACACTAGGCTCCGCCAGCCGACTACTTGGTTATCTTTGGTGAGCCGCCCTAGAATCAGCAGATTGGACGTGTTCTCACAATCCTTCAAACATTTCAAAGACGGGTACTTTAAAATTGTGGTGAAAGAGGAGGGCAGGTCCTATTTCCTTAATGTAGATGGGAGCACAAAGTTCCCATTTAGTTGGACGGGAAGCCCTTCTCGATACAAGGACATGGGCACCGACGAGTTGTCGGCGGTGGATAAGTAGGTGGTGGAGGTCTTGATGAAGTTTTCTAATAAGTTGCCCACTAAGGGTCTAGTTAGGGTTTATAATTTGGTTCACCCGATTATTGATATTGAAGGTATCTGTTTATTACTTAAACTGTATTAATTTTTCTAAGTTGACTTAACCGGGTCTTGGTGCATTTTTGTAGGGCACATGGCTCAATCCGGGAAGAAGAACTTGGCACTTTTCCAAGCGTTGAGGAAGGAGATGGCCGCAAAGGCCAAAATAGCCGGGAACACTGATGTTCCAAACATACAGGAGTCACTGGTTGAGGTACACGTGCATGGAGGTACTAAGAGGAAGGCCGAATTCCCGGCTCGACCCGGCAAGGGTAAAGATGTAAGGAAGGTCAGGGCGGCATTACTTGGGTCGGGGTCGTCGAGTGGGACAAAAGGGCTAGAATTCGGTTTGATTGAGCTGCCAAAAACATCTGTTAGGAAAGATATCGATGTCAATCTTCCGGAGACAATCATCAACTCGATCAACAGTATAGAGCCAAATCATCTTGTGAGGACTATGGTGGAATTTGGAAGTAAAGCATTGATTTTAAGTCGCCGAGTTGGATCTTTGTATCGTCGGGAAGTAAGGAGGGAAATCAGGAAAAGATGGAGGAGTTGCAAGGGAAGGTTGATAAGTTTACGGAGGAGAGGGCGTCCTAGAAGAAAGAGAATGAGAGTTGGGAGGAGGAGAAGAAAAGGTTGGGAACATGAAAGGTTCGATGCTTGGATTCAGAGGGTAAACTTAACAAGAGGATAGCAGACCTGGAGGCTGACTATGACAATTTGAAGGAAAATATGAGGGTGCTGAGGTTGAACTTGATGATTTGAAGGGTCGTATTATCCAAGAGCACATCAATGGGTTCTAGAAGGGGTTGCAGCAAGGGCCTTATTTTATAAGGATGTTGATGCAGCTGACTCTAAGTTTGATGTAAATAAAGATGTTGTTGATGGGCAGCTCGTTAACGAGGTTGAGAGTAGCATGGAGGAGGAGGTGGAGAAGGAAGCGGCCGAGGAGGAGAAGGAAGCGGCAATTGCCATGGAAGGGGGCGATAACAAGGCGGAATAGGAATTTTATTTTTTATGATTCGAAATCGTTATTGATTCTATGTCTGTAATAATTGGTACATCATGTTTGTGGCACTCTGTACATTTCTTTGCTTTTATTTTAATGTGATTAATGCTTTAAGTATGCTATCTTGTTTGTCGGACGTCAATAGTATTGATGTTATGTTTGGCGAATTCAATTGTTTGTTGAGAGTGTTCGACCCTGAGCGTTTACTTGTGGTAAAGGTGAGGAACTTAAACGAATTAACCAACAAGTTAAGGGTGTTCGACCCAGGCCGTTTACGTGTGGTAAGGGTGGGGAACTTAAACGAATTAATCAACAAGTTAAGGGTGTTCGACCCAGGCTGCTTACTTATGGTAAGGGTGGGGAACTTAAATGAGTTAACCAACAAGTTAAGGGTGTTCGACCCAGGCCACTTACTTGTGGTAAGGATGGGAAACTTAAACGAATTAATCAACAAGTTAAGGGTGTTCGACCCAGGATGCTTACTTGTGGTAAGGGTGGAGAACATAAACGAGTTAACCAACAAGTTAAGGGTGTTCGACCCAGACCGCTTACTTGTGGTAAGGGTGGGGAACTTAAACGAATTAACCAACAAGTTAAGGGTGTTCGACCCAGGCCGCTTACTTGTGGTAAGGGTGGGGAACTTAAACGAATTAACCAACAAGTTAAGGGTATTCGACCCAGGCCGTTTACTTGTGGTAAGGGTGGGGAACGTAAACGAATTAACCAACAAGTTAAGGGTGTTCGACCCAGACTGCTTACTTGTGGTAAGGGTGGGGAACTTAAACGAATATGAGAAATGAAGTAAAGAATGGTCGTAAAGTTGGGAACCTTTCATATTATTCATTGAATCTGGGGTGCCTCGTTAAAACCTCCCCGGCTAAAACCCTCCTTAGGGAAAAAAGACCAGGTGAGGAAAAAGAGTACATCCAGGGTTACAAGTGTTTGGTGTGATACAACACATGTTTTAACTAAAGTAGAACTTGAGATGGGACACATTCCATGTATTGGGTATTTCTTCCCCAAATAACTGCTCTAGCCGATATGCTCCTCCTCCAGCGTCTTCGCGTATTCGGTATAGGTCGTCCCAATTGGCGGAGAACTTGCCATCCTTCTTTCTTGCACTGCTGGCCATTCTCCAAACTAAGTCTCTTTTTATGAACGATCTTGGGCATAGGTTGGCATTTTATTTTCTGGCAGCTCTTTGTTTGGCGGCTAAGTTGCGTATCTGAGCTTTTTCTCTAAGCTCGGGTAGGAGGTCGAGGTGAGTGGCCATGTTTTGATGATTGTGGGTTGGGTCATATAGTTCTCGGCGCAGGGATGGTTCGCCAATTTCTACGGGTATCATGGCATCTGCACTGTATACTAGGCTGAATGGAGACTCGTTTGTTGCTGACTAAGGGGTGCACATGTAAGCCCATAGCACTTCTACTAGTTCTTCAGGCCATCAGCCTTTGGCGCTGTCCAACCGCTTGCGTAGTTCCACTAGGATAACCTTGTTTGCCGCCTCTGCCTGCCCATTGGTTTGTGGGTGTTTCACAGAGCTGGTTATGTGTTTGATGCCCAAACTAGTGTAGAATTTGGCTAGTTCTTTATCTATAAATTGTCGGCCATTGTCGGTGATGATGGTATGTGGAACACCATATCAGCATATAATATCTTTCCAAACAAATTGCTGGACTTGCTGGGCTGTGATAGTGGTTAGTGGTTTGGCCTTTATCCATTTGGTGAAGTAATTGATGACTACTATTAAGAATTTTACTTGGCCCTTGCCAAGGGAGAAGGGGCCGAGGATATCCATCCCCCATTTAGCGAAAGGCCACGTGGATAGTATGGAATGAAGTTGTTCTTGTTTCTGGTGGATGAGGTTGCCATGTTTTTGGCATGGTTTGCATTTTTTGACGAAGTCCTAGCAATCCGCTTCTATAGTCGGCCAAAAGTAACCGACGCAAAGGATTCTTGTAGCCATAGTACGTGCGCCGGAATGGTAGCCGCAAATGTCGTCATGCAATTCCTTAATGATGTACTACGCTTGTTCTGCAGTGACACATTTGAGAAGCGGTTGGCCATATCCACGTTTGTAAAGATCATCGCCTATCATGGTATATCTAGCGGCCTTAGCCAACCAAGTTTTGTCAATATCTGGTGGGGGATTGCTGGTTTGGAGATATTGGATATAAGGAGTGGTCCAATTATGGGCTTGGGAATGGGTTAGGTTGTTAGTTGGGTGTGGGTTAGGTTATGGCAAGTATTTGTGATGGAAGGGGTGGATAGTGTTTGTTGCAATAGGAATCGGTGGCGGCTTTTTAATTTGGTGCTGGCTAATTTGGATAGGATGTCGGCTTTAATGTTGTCGGTCCTAGGAATGTGTTCGATGCAGACTTGGTCAAAAGAGGATTGAATGACTGCACGGACTATATGGTAATATTGTAAAAGTAGGGTAACCTAGAGCACAAAAAAATTTCATCATGCAATCTCATACACTTACACAATCAACAAAACGCAAAACACCCAAGCATGCTATGACTCTCAAACCAATACACTAAGACTCGACTCGACTCATCCAGATACATATAACCTGGTCGGATTCAGCGGATGCTCGGACTTGTGGTGTATACCTCTGCTCACCCCCGAGCTGTTCACCCCCGAGCTATGTGTTACAAGTGTTACAAGTGTTACAATGAATCAATTCCCTCACACACAAGGTTAACCCTTAATGAATTTCAGGCCTTTTGTTACTCTCACCACAAGAGTCAGTCCGCTCTAAGTGACACTAACTGACTCCTTAGAGTGTTAGGATGCAATCCTTACCTTAAATCTTTACCAAATTATATAGATGGGGCACCACCATGGACACCCACTAACAGGGGCCATGGAATTACGTCCCGACCACTGAAGCACGACCCTGAAATCCCACCTAGAGATTTCAAGGAATTACGCACTAACCACAGACCATTCATGTTCAATCAATCAAGTAATGTTTACCATACACAATATCTCATGCCAACCTTTACAACCCATTCTCATTCATAACCAAATGTTGAATCCATACCAACTCATCCTTTCCAAACAGTGAATATATATTTGTATTTCATATCAATACCACGTCTCCTTGATACCAACCATCTCATTTAAATCACATGCCAAGTTCATACCAAACCCATCATCCACAATCCATGAATCACATCACTCATGCATAATCATTTATAGCATGCTTTTAATATAATAATTAGATTCAAGCCAGTAATAACCATTCAAGATCAGAGAAACAACCAAACTACATCGATCTTGCGATAAAAACTGCTCTCACTAAAGAGCTCTGATTCAAGATCGGACCGGTAAAAGTCAAAAGGTATGTGTTAAGGATTTGCTGTTAAAATATTAGCTTGATCCAACGGTTAACGAAGTTGTAACTTTCCTTTTACGAAAAGTGTGCAGTGTTGTCAACAACACAAATTCAGTGACCTTGCGATAAAAACTGCTCCCACTACAGAGCTCTGATTAAAGATCTGACCGGTCAAAGTCAAGAATAATGTGTTAAGGATCAGCTTTTAAAATTTCAGCTCAATCCAACGATTAACATAGTAGAAATCTTCCTTTTACGAAAAGTGTGCAGTGCAGAAAAAGAGTAGCGCCACATTAATCAAACATACTTGCACACCATACATTTTTATTCGACCAACAACCTCATTCAAGCATCACAACCATACAACAGACCAAAAATTGGCAAAATAACTTTAAAAACATAAACCCTAGCTTCCCTTACCTGGAAAGAGCTAGTCAAAACGACCCCGACCCTTAAGCGAATGAGCAAGACAGCTCCAAGAGCATATTTAAGAGCTGAAAATCTCAATACAGAGGAAGCACGAGATTATTACGAGGAACCCTAATGACAAGCACGAAGATTAAACTAAAAGAGAAGAGTATGCATCGGAAGTAACTTACGTGAGTGAAAGAAATGGGTTGAACTCAGTTGAACTTGGATGAACCCCAAACCCTAGCAGAGGAACGTTACTGTTCTAAGAGAAAGGAGGTTATTTTTCTGAAAGTGAGAAGAATGAAAGTGTTTCAGCTGGTTTAAGGGCTTTGGTTCCTTATGGGTCAGCTCTAAGCCCAACTTATTTGGGGCAATCCTTTAAAATAAAGGTAGTAAAGTAAGTGGGCCTTACACAAACTATATCATAATTTTATAATTATATAATTTTGAATTGAAATATAAAAATTATTAAATTATAAAAATATAAAATGATATGATTGTAAAATTATAAATTATATTATAAAATTTTTAAATAATAAAAGGAGATGTAGTGACAACTGAGCGAGCAAGCGAGTGACATGACAAGAAAATAACTATTGCAGTCACTTAACAACCACATCACCACATCAACAAAAGAAGCTAACATTAGAGACCTAAATTTAGGAGGAACTTAAAACATAATTAAGTCTTCCTTTTATGAAGCACAACATTTAATATTAATAAATATTAAAATAAAAAATCAAATATAATAAAGAATAAAAATATCTACTAAAATATTTTTTATTTATTTTTACATTGCCTCTTAAGTTTTTCACATATTATACTTGTCTCTCAATTTCATCTGTTTTCTTTCTTTTTGTTTTTGAAGAAAAAAAAAAGTTAAAGACAAACTCAATATTTTTGTTGTCATTATTTCTTATGTTCTCTTCAATTTTTGAGGAAAAAGAAATAACTCAGTTTTGTTTCACTTGCTAGTGAAATATTAGTTTAATATAGTAAGCATTATTTATTTTTTCATCTCATGAGCCTTTATATGTTCACATTTTATTAATATAGAAGAAAAAAAAAGTGTACTTCGTACTTTTAATTGTGACTTTATTTTCAGAGTTTTCTTTTATTAGGTATATCTTTGAATTTTTCATTAGATTATAATAGACTATTTTTGAATTTCGAACTTAAAAAAAGAATAAGTTGATTGATGAAGAATAAAAGAATATATATTTATTTTTTAAAAGTAATAAAAAGGAAACTGCCCACAAAGATGAAAATAAAAACAAATTTCAAATTCTTTACATAATCTAAAACATCATACTAATAATCCAATTGTTCAATTAGAGGAGTCATCTCTCAATGTTCCAAAAATTTCAGGTGATGAGTTTGATATTAATTCTTTGAAACATTATATAAGAAAATGTATTCAAATATGAGAATATCCAATAAGTAAAAAGAAGATGAAATTAGGAGAACATATTTAAAATTGTATTTATATCAAATACAATTTTATAAATTTTGAGTATATTAGTTTGGCTCCCCCAAAATTATTAGTCAAAATCTGTCACTGATCTGGAATTTACCTTGTGAAGGAATTTCAAAATAATTTCAACAAATTGAAATATTTAGTAAATGAATTATCTTACTTTCTTAAATAATTAGTTTGGATGATATAACTGAAATATTTTAAATTTTATTTTTCTTATTTGGATAAAACAATTTAATTTTTATTTTATGGCGAATCCAACTCCGCCTTTGAGTCTAACTTAACTTAGTATGACCTTTAATTTGGTACAACTCGTCTTGACTTTTGGTTCAATTCGACTCAAGCTGATTTGACCTTAGCTAATTCGATATGGGTCCACAGCTTCAATTTTCTTCTTTGTTTTAGTAAAATTCAAATTCTACTATTTTATTTATTTGGAATACCTTTTTTAAAAATTTTCAATCTCATTCTTCTTTTAATTTTCTTATCCAAACATATCATTTTCTTTATAAAAAAATTTAAAATTTTCAAATAAATGAATTACTCTCTTAAATTATCTTATCCAAACATACCCCATATATATATATATATATATATATTATAATAAACCTTATAATCAAGTAGTAGAGATGGGAAGAAACCTATTTTTCTCCTAAAGAAGTTCGATATCTCAACTTCAAATTTTCTGAGTAACTCTCATAATTTTATTTAAATAATACCTTGATAAATTATATGAAGAAAATATCTAAAGAGTAACGGTAGCCTCTTAAAAAAAAAAGAAAAAAAGAAAACCTTAAAAACGACGTAGAAAACATAGTTGAATAAATTATTACATTAAGAGGTGCTGCCGAAAACAAGAAAAAATAACAATAATATAATAATATTAAGTGTAATTTATTGTAAAATGATATCATATGATAATATTCGGGTCCAATACATAAATGTAATTGAATGGAAGATGTTGACTTGCACGGCAGAGCTTAGAACATACATTTCATTGCAATAAATGCGAGTTAGAAGTATGCATTCCTTGAGTACCTAACTATTAAATGCAACTGGGACCCACTTTTTTATTCCATTTTATTCTGAAGCTAAGATTATTCATTCACACACCAATCCCATCCAATTGTGTTGTGTGCCTTTGGATATGTCCTTTTTTTTCACTTCAAAATTCTTGGTCTGCTTCATCAACATTCAACATTCACTCTCAATCCTCCACAAACTTTATGTGATGTCCTTATGATGCCACCATCTAATCATCTAATTAATGTTAAACAATATGGGTATACTATTTATAAAATGTGCTCCTTAATTTAATTGTTTGATATTTATACATATGACTTTTCTAAAATTTATTTTGGATGAGATAACTTAATGTGAAGTCTTTATTGACTTTAATTGGGACATATTTCTTAGTAGTGGTTATGAGATTTTATGACTTTAGAGAAAAGTAATAACTTTTTATAATTAAATACTTAAAATGTATGTATATCTCAGAAGCAAATAAATTCATAATTCTACTAAAATTATGTATTTTACTGGATTAAATAAATTACAATGTTTATTAAATTTTTAAAAGACGTAATATTTTATTTAATTGTTCTCAAGCTATCGCCTATCATTTATTTGTAATTTTAAGAAAAAAAAATGAATAAAAATATATGTTTAAAATATCTATGTCAATAACATAGGTCGGGATGATGTATTTAATTTTCTTTGTTCATGTTGAACAAATGACAAAACAAATTACTTCTTAAAAAAGATTATAATTCTCATACTTGGTTTTAATATATTTCGGTAAATCAATGCGAACCTATCACATTATTTTACGACTTTACTTAAAAAATTGTTCACAGCTTAATTTTATAGAGTCTTATTTCATATAAAAAATTATTCACAGCTTAATTTTATAGAGTTTTATTTCATATAAAATGTTGTAGGTACATAGCTGTGTTGGTTATTAATAAAATATTATTTTATATTAAAGTACATATATTTTTTATTAATATACTAACTTTTTTAGTTTAAAAATTCTATTATAATATAGATTTTCATTTGTGTTTTATATCTTAATAAAATAAATGAATACCTTAAGTTTAATTCTATTATAATTTAAGTTTTTATTTACATGTTGCTAAAACGAAAACAAAACGTTTTAAGTTTATTACCAAAAATTTCATTACATATTAAAATTTTAAATAATAGTAAAATTGAAAACTTATTCAGTATGTATTTATATTTGTAAACGTAATATATCAGTAAAAAATAGTCGAAAACTTAATATATTTTTTGTAAACGTGACATTCAATATGTATTTATATTTATTTTAATTTTTTGAGCTTTTTTTTTTCATTATTATGGGTCCTATCTGTTTGCACCTACAAAATGTGTTAAGGGTCCACCTTACTTAGTGAATTTGAAGTTTTAAAAAGAAATGATAGTTAAATATTCTCTCAAAAATAAAATTTATTTGATAATTCATTTTAATAAAATAATAAATCGAAAATTAAAAAAACAATATAACGTTAATATTTTCAAGTTCTAGTTTTTTTAGTATGAAATATTATCACCTTTTATAAAATTGGTTACAGCTTTAGGTGCTGCGTCTGAATCTGAAAAATGTATATTAAGAGTATGTTTGGACGAAGGATTTTAACTTTTTAGAAGAATGCAATGAATTACTTTCGAGGAGGAAATTCTTTTTATTTTTAGATTGTTTTGTTTGAATAAACAAATCAATTAACATTTTGTACTTTAAACTTTTCCTTGTGTGCATTCAATTCAAATTTTAAAATTGGGATGCCCAACTTTTTTTTTTTTAATACCTTATATAACTTTTGTTGCACTTATTGCACATCAAGATTATGAACTCTCCATAATAATGACAACTTTTCGAGATTCAACCATGGTAACATTTATTTAAGCACTCCAATTCTTATTCCCCTTTCTTAACATAGATGTGGACGATGAACATAATTATGTTAAGATTTTTGTTCTAAATGTTGTTTGGATAGCACTTAGGATTCTGGATTTCTTATAGGACATGAATAACATAAAAAAATCTACATGTTTGGTGTAAGTTGAATCCACAACATTTACCTCAAATAAACATTGTAGTATACCCTTAACACTAGTTTAAGATAAACTTAATTTCAATTGACACAAATCTACACCTAATAAATGTGATTTAAGTACAAGAAAGAAAGAAAATATTATAACCCATATACAAATTTTCTATCACATTCATCATAGTTATGTGGCATTATTATATGAAGTTAGTAATTGCATAAGAAATTGTTTAGGAGTCACCATCGTCATAATGAGAACAAGATTGGTTCAACCAAAATAGGTATCCAACTATTAAACGTTCATAATAATACGCGTTAAATTGATGACCCAAACTCACGGTTGAATTGAAAGGTCTTCGTGTAGCACTTAATGTTCATCCTTTGGGACCATTATGAATTTATGATTACAGATTGCTTATTTCTTACGTTGTCCACAAGATTTTTTTAGTTTTGCTCAATGTATCACCAACTGGATTTAAGGAACAGCACGTGCGGTATTTTGTAGTCAAATTTTTAGGAGGTGTCGGTTCGGTGTGATGCGCGTGCCGTTCTCTATCTCCTATTTTTGCATGCACTTCCGGTTTCCATTTTTTCAGATAATAATTGTTCCATTCATTTATAATATGAACGATTTTTACGTGGTTTGAATATAAAACATGTGTAATTAGAGGTAGAGTTTTCAAATTTGGTATAGAATTGAAAAAAAAAATAATATTAATTATATATATATATATATATATATATATATATATATATTATTGTGTTCATTCTATGATGCCTTTTAATATCCGTAAATTTGTTTCAATTTATAACTCTAATCACTAACCGTACCATGCAAATTACACCAATGAAAAATGTTTTTGCTTATGCAGGCTGTGAGGAGTATTTTATTATTATTTTTAATTAGTTTGAAATAATTGATACTAAAATTTAACTTTTGAACCAAGTATAACATATGTATTTGTGTGTTTTTTCCTTTAAAGAAAACTTACTTTTGAACGGTTTTCCAGCCTTGAAAGGACGTTTTTTTTAAACGGTCTAATTTTATTTGAGATATTAAAATTTGTATAGAAGTATTAGAAAATGTAATTTTTGTTTTAGATTTCATAAAGAAAATACTGCGTAACTTTTTTTTTTCTTACTTAAATACCTTTAATTAGTCCCTGAAAAATAGGTTTGATTTAATTTTTTTTAATTCTTCTAAAATTAATAATAATTGTTTTTATTTCTAGTATTACACGTGTTTTTACTATAATATAGCAAAGTCTCGCATTCAAGCTAGTAGACTAGTGAGATTCAATATTGGTTGTTACACTCAATATAGGTTCACACTCTTATGCACTCAATTACTTAAGAACATAAAAATAATAATAGAATACATAAAGAACCTATTTAAGTGAATACTCTCTTTAATCGATATTTATATTTATATCTCTTTAGTTAACACCTATATTTATATATTTGTAGACTTATATGGTAAATGTTGAGTAACACCATATATCTTTTATTTTCTTAGATGCATCTTTTATATGTCATCTAATTAATTAAATTGTTGAGTACTAACACTAACATAACACATAGGCTATCATTTATTATTATTTTTATTTAATATTTTATTTATTTCATCATTTTTTTCTTGTACTATTTTTATTTTATTTGAATAACTCTTTTGGTATAGTTTTTGTAAGAACTAATTTGTTATGGTTGAATTTACCACTTCTATTTTGTTGGCTATTATCTTAGCAATATTTATGTTGTTATAGATATGTAATATTAATTTGATCACCTCAACGACAACGTTATCAGTCGTCTAATAGCTTAAGGTGCCTTGGGTCGTCTAACCCTTTGGATCATCTAATATCTTAGTCGTCGAACACCTAAGTCATCTAACACCTTGGTTGTCTAACACTGTGACATAGGTTGACTATAGATTTGGTTCATTGATTTAAACCTGATGATTACTACCGTTAGACTTGTCTAACACTTTGACTCGTCTAATCCTCAGACTCATGTAATAATACGAATTGGCCATTGGATTTACCAAACCTCTTGCTTTCATTAACTAACACAATATATGATTATCAATCATTTAAGCATCTGTGAGCAATAATACACATGATATATTTTTATCTTCAAACTATATTGATTAATTCCTTAACAGGACTATATATGTTTTATGTTCTCTCTTAGTTGTCTAATGCAATTTCACTTCTAATCATAGTCTTACTCGTTTGGGGAAGTGTTTTTTTTATCATCAAAACCTTACTGGTTACTTGGGCTCGTAACAACTTTGATGACCAAGATATTTGAACAAATCAAAAGAATAATAAATCAATTCTAATATTCTTGTAGAACATTTAAACATATGTGATTATGCTTTTAGTTCATTAAAACATACTTAACTAACGATTATGATTTAAATCAAACTAGCAAAGATTTAGAACCTTATAACTTAATACATCAAAACAACCACTTATACAACTTCATAATGAATGTTCTTCAAACTCTTTTTTTTCTTTTGCTTTAAGTCCACACATATGGATTCATCAAAACACATTGATATTCTTTCCAAGATCAATAGATTCATGTAGATATGCTCATCTGTCCCAAAGCATTCATGGACATATTTTGATAAGCCTAGGATCCTTCACGTGGACATGCTCACACTTATCGATCATTTAAGAAGACATACCAATAAGTTAAGGAGCACTTCATTCGATGAGGTTAAATATCAAATCCTTCAAGTGAAAACTCGAAAACCACTACAATATTACATTTTATTTCAAAGAAAACTTTTACATCATATCGTGTCGCATCATCATCAGATTAATCATAAATCATTATCTTAGCATAACCCCAAACATTATTCCCTTACGCTTAAGGATAATAACATACAATTCACCTAACAATTATGCACTAAATAATACATAAACAACACATTTTTAAACTAGCAACAACATCATGTTAAAACAAACCACGACAACAAAACAGTAAGTTCCACGTGTGACCAGTGGAGTTTTCCACAACCTATGGATTTAGCTCTAGAAAATAAAAATGCGAACCAGCGAGCTCCACAAATGACTTGTGGATTCTTCCACAACCTGTGAATTTAACTTCGAATATACAAGAGTCAAAATAGTGAGTCCCACAAGTGACCAGTGGATTCTCCCACAACCTGTAGATTTGGCTTCGAATGCGCAAGAGTCAAAACAGTGAGTTCCACAAGTGACTAGGGTATTTTACAACAACCTGTTGAATTGGCTTCAAAAAAAGAAAGAGGCAAACCAAGAACTAAAATTCACCCAAGCATTGACATAACTGATGGATTCTTAATAAACTCATAAAATCTTACTACACTTGAACCCAAATTAACAGTACCCTTAGGAACCATACTCACTACACTAACTTTATCCAAGACCCCAAATTTAACCATTTCATAGTACTCCAACACAAATCATAATTTCATCATTATAAGAAAACATCTCCAATTGCTATTACACCATGGATTCCCCATATGATCAAGAACAATAACAAAACAATTTTATTCCATAAAACATTTCACCTATACTTTTCTAAATGATAAAATTCAGTTCATCAAATACTTTAAACAAAATTTCTAATCAACTTACCACCAACGTCCAACACTTCACAAAATTCCGCAGCCTCTACCAAAAACCCATATAAAATCTTGCTTAACTCAACCATAATTAAGACTCCAAAGGAAAATAAGTTATATTTGCAACCATTGCCCCAACCTCAAATAAATTCACATGGTAATAAGATGAAGATCAAAATTTCTAATTTCCCCTTTGATTCATCCAAATCAAAAATTAAAGTGATTAGATTAAACATCTTAACCCCATCCTCAAAAATGAATTTTTCCATCTATCTCATCTCATATTCACCACAAAAAAATTTATAGCAATTGTAGACACAAAAGAAAAAAATCTTTTCTTATCAATAAACTTAATCCCAAAGAACACTACCACCATGAATTCAACCATTAAAGAAACTTGTTATCATCTCCATCCATAACAACGAAATTACCCCTTTATAATTCCATATTTTCAAATGCAACTAATTCTCCATACATAATCATAAAAATAATGAGAACACGACTTAACACCTCCTTACACCAAAACATAACCCAAAGATGCATTTCACAATTCTTTCATTCCATAAATCAATTTACAATCACTTCTCAACACACAATCATGTAATATCAAGAAAATGATTTAGCATCCCTCACACAAAAACCCAACATTCTTTTACCACAAGGATAAACACTTCTTATCTCATATACAAGACATTCAATATATAAACAAATAACCATAGATACAAGGTGTAGCTCCCCTTACCGAGAATTCTTGAAATGCAATCACCTTGACTTGATCTACCCTTTTTCGCTCTCAGTCCAACGTTGCCTCCACTAATTTCTGCAGTTCCTATTTGCTTTGCTCCCAACTTACATTTTTCTTCCTCTCTCCCAAGTCCCAAATTCCAATTTTTAACTTAGCTAAAAATGACCCTATGCTTTCCCTTACCAGGCTATGAAAAAAATAAATAAAATAAAAAACTTATTGTTGTACCCCATTTTCACATCTCTTGAACGTTGCAGTTTCAGCCCGCTTACTCTCCTTAATTTCACTTAATTTCTCCTTAATTTCTTGTGCATGCGTCTAGATACAATGTATCTGCCTCAACTTTTCGCCTTCCTAGGCGTATCACGAATTTACTAAAAAAATAGACTTTAGTTTCCCCCTTTTTTTCTAACCAAGATTTGAACTCACAACCCCCAAGACTCAAATAACACTCCAACCCATATGACTGTCATGTGTTTCTTGTTAATCCACACGCACCACAAAATTACAATGTACTCGCAATGGAAACATCCTAAGCAATTATAAAATAATAGAAATTTTTTAATTATTCTAACTTGCACACAAGAATCAAACCCAAGACCTCCAAATCCCACCACAAAGTTCTAACCAACTATGCTACTCTCCACCTTTGTTATGAACTTGTATATCAATTCAATTAATATTCCTCGCATCCAATTATCCCTTACAATTATATTTATTTTCCTGGGTCTTACAATAAGTAGTTAATATAACTTGCTATTTACAAAATAGAGCCTACATAAGACCTTTGATTAAAAAGAGTCCTTATGAATTGTGGAACGATAGAAAACCCAGTAACTCATATTTTATCCTTTTGGTATATAATATTTTATATTGAATACAAAAGATAATTTAGAATAGTTTAACTCTAGAAGTGATGAAGGTATTCTTCTTGGCTATTAAAATATGTCCAAAGCTTATAGAGTATGTAACCTTTAGACATGTATTTTGAAAGAACCCATACATGTGAAATTTGTAAGACCCAGGAAAAGTAATTATATTTTTTAAGGGGGTAATTACAGGTGAGGGAAATATTTAAATTAAGAAATAGATAATTTTGCTGAGGTGATGAGTAGCATAGTTGGTTAGAGCCTTGTCATGGGTTGGTGGTTAACAATTCGATCCTTGTGTGTGCATTTAAAGCATTTATATTTTAAAAATGGTTTTATAATGTTTTTGGAAGTGTTTATGTGTGTTTTTGGGGTGACTTATATTTTAGAAATTACTTATATTTTATAATGTATTTTTCTTGAATGCATGGAATGTGTGGATATGGTTTGGAGTGTTACTTGAGTCTTAGGGGTTGTGAGTCTAGAGGAAAAAGCTGAAATTGGAAGTAATTTTTTTGTAAAGTCGAGGTGCACCTTGGAAGGTGAAAAGTGTGGTATGGTTAAGTTGAGGGTTTTCTCTAAGCTATGGAATGGTTGAATTTCTACTGGTTTGTGAAAATTTTTTTTGTATAAGGAAGTGTGTAACATGCATGAATTAGTGGTGGTAGAATTATTTTTCTTTTCCTTGCACCAAGAGGATATTTTGTAAATTTAGTGTTTATAAGCATGAATACACAATGAGTTAAGAATTCAAGTGGTGTGTAAATTGTGGTGTGTAAATGGAAGTCTTATATGCATGTTAAATGTGGGTTGGCAATGAAGCAATTGATTATATGAAATGTTGTAGGTGCTGATTTGGTGATCTTATGATAAATGAGATTCTTATGGTGAGTTCTTAGTTGTTTGGTTATAATGTATCAAATGTTGAGTTGTTATGCTTAACTTCAATACTTAATTAGTGGTATTCCATCTTGTGGTTCATGTTTGAGGCATGTGAATGAAGTTTTTGTGTTTGGAACCTATGCTTGAATCCTTGGGTGTGAAAAATATGTACATGGATCATAAAGGAGCACTTTTGGAGAAAAAAAGAGAGTAGAAAGACAGGTAAGGAGAGACTATGGGAGAAAGATTGTGCTATTGTTCCACAAGATCAGAATCATTCTCTTAAGCCAAAGATTGGGGAGCTGAATTACAACAAATTGCTAGAGGAAAATGGCAGGTGAAATAAGGAACAACATAAAAATGCAGTGAGATCAGAGAAGTATATACCCCCATACTTGAAAGGAGAATAAAAAATAAGGCAGAATTGGAAGAACAAGGCAAAGAAATCACGTTCTGTAAGCAGTCTCGTTATCATCGCTGATGTGTTTTTTTTTTGGTTTGGTAGAATGTGATTGGCTTATGATCTTCTTGTTGGTATGAAGCTTGAAATTATTTTACTTTGTAGTTAGGCAGCCTTTTCATATTCCTATGTTGATATGATAAGATGTTCATGATCTGGAGGCATAATTTGTATGAAGGAAAATTTGAATTATTATTATGATTTTTTTGTGCCATTGGAGAAGTATTTTGTTTTAGGTAGCACAGAATTATGTTGGGTAATGGTTGATGGGCAAAATTTGCTTATGAAAGGTAAGTTGATTTATTCTTATTCATGTTCATGTGTGAAGTTGGTTATGGTAATGATTTTGGTATTTGGGTATATGCGGTGTTGTTAAATGCTTTAGGACTTGAAATTTGATGTTGCGAACATGGTTTTGGAATTAAATGGTGCTAGAATTATGTGATAATTTGATAAGTGCAGAATTTTATGGTGTAATGTGAGTATAGGGAATGAAAAATTGTGTTAAGATTTACCAAGAGGCATGAATTAAGTAAGTGCAGTTTTTCTATTAAAAAAATGGATTAAGTGGTTGCATGTTTGGTTATGTATAAAGGTGCAAGGTTCAAATTGGACGGTTGATAAGGTAAGAAATTGAAATCTTGTGAATGGTCAAATGTGGTCATTGGGCAACAGGGTTGATTGTTAAGCAAGTGTGTTTTGCGAAGAACACTAGTCATTGGAGACTAGTGGTCGTTGGGTGGCTGAGTTTTTTCTTATTGAAGCTTTCTGAATATTTAATTTCATTTTTGTTACATAAGTTGGTCGAATTGATCGAAATGGCGTTTCTGTTCAAATTTGGGAATTAGGGTTCATGAAATTGGGAATTTTGCGTGTAGTGCACTAAATCGAGTTATTCCAATTTCTAAATGCAATTGAGATCATTTATAATAAATCTGCATCATTATATTTTCAATTATATCACCAAAAGATCTTGATCTGAGGTTACCATGCACTTTGCTCATGAACATGTTCTTGATTTTGGGTAAATTTCAAGTTTGATGAATTTGGACCAATTTTACCATTGCATTAGCCTAGTTTTGATCATTAAACATGTTTTGAGCATTTAGGATTAGCTAATTCATCATTACCTACCATTTTGTGCATTGCAAGTCATGCATTCATGCATAGTTTATAACATTTCTTGCATTTGATGACTTTGAGTTTTTTTGTTTTTAAGTGTTGATTTTGAATAAATTTCTCCACTACAATTCAAGCACAAATATTGCATTTGACTTTAGTCATGTCCACAAATTGATTCCCAAGGTTCTTCCTATACTGCATTTTTAAGGGGAAATTTGTTTTGACTTAGTCTTTTAGGCGACAAAAAGGCTTTATTAGTCATATTTACCATTCCACTTCTCAAAGATCAAGTTCCATTAAATGTTTTGAAATGTTTAGGTTATAAGCACATTGATTTGAATTTTCCAATCAAGAGGACCATGATCTTAAAGAAGAGTAATGATATTGAGAGTGAACACTCATCCCCCCTTTTATTTCAAAAGAATCTTCTTCCTTTAGTAAAACTAAAATTTGTGAGAGAGGCCTTATGTTATTAAGATGCATGATAGGCCAACTCAAAGAGAAAACATTTTTCAATCTAGATGCAAAATTAACAAGTGGGTTTACTTTTTAACTATTGATGGAGGAAGTAGTACCAATATGGTTAGCACAAGGTTGGTGGAAAAGCTTAACTTAGAAATTCATCATGCTAAGCCCTACAAGCTTGCTTGGATAAGTAAAGAGGGAGATATAAATGTCAATAAACAAGTCCTAATTAAAGAATGTTTTTTGAGTTTGATAATTGTCTTGTGAAATTAGGAAATAAATATGCGAAATAGTGTTTTAGTATCTAATGACTCTATTTTGATTGATCTAGCTAAATTGATGAATGAGATAAGTTGTCTAGTTGGAGGATTAATTAAGTCTGTTTATAAAATGGCAATGATGAGTGTGTAATATGTTTAGTGTTGTAGGATTTCTTTAAATATTGGTATGATTCAATTGGTGTCAAAGGGTGTTTTGATCTTGTGAATATGAGTTTTGATGTTTGTTGATGTGAGCTCCTCTATGAGACCTTTGATTGATTAATTGGCACTTCTTGAGCTAAGACATAGTGATACCATGATTTTACAAAGTTTATTATGTGGAAAAAAGCTCAACCGTTTAACATATTTTTCCTTTAAATGTTGAAAATTGCTCAACCGTTTAGAGGTTGAGTTGTGATACCGATGGTGAAAAATAGGAAGAAAAAAACACAATTGGATTGAATTGTGTTTTGATTTTTTTTCTTTTGCAGTTTTAGTAGTATTAATATATCAATCAAGCAATTAGTTTATAAAGTTAGATGGCCTAACAAAGATTTTAAGAAATTGAGTATTGAAGACTTCTCAATTGTGTAGTTAGTTTAACTAATATAACATGCAATTCATAGATTATGGATTGAAAAGTTACTCAAAATTTGTATATAGTTCGTCTGATAGCACAAACTACATCTAGTTCTTTTACTAAACAAACTACTATTATATGAAGTAGAAATGAGTATTTCTTTCATATCAGAGTCACTCTTGACTTACCCCATATGACTACTCTTTCATATTGTAATCACTCATGGTTAATCCACCAAGTATTATTTGGCACTTAGTAATATGATCAAGAAATCACCATTTCCCCTTTGCTAAAAGGGAGTAACATCTTTTAATATTTACAAGGTCAAATACTCTTTACTAATTTGCTAAAGGTTGAACACAAATTGTGTTCTTATAAAGCTTTAGAGCATACATAAAAATCAACAAAGTTTTAGCACTATATGGATTTTTCTCCTTCAAGGAGTGTTTTAAATAGGTGTTTGCAAAAGTAGTCATTGTACCCTTTTTGTGGTCATTGAGCAACTTCGAACTATGTGAATGTTTTATTCTTCTTTTTCCTGTTAAGTTCGATTGTTGAGAATTGAATGCACTCTATGAATCATTAACTACTATTTTCCAACTTCACACAATATTCTTGATAGCTTATAGACAATGCAACTTTAGTTTACGTAAATATTTAGAATTTTATATACCTTACCTAATATCCACTAATATCATGTGTAATATCTTATGTAACTTTATGTTAGATATTGTTTGACGTAAATATACATCTCACTTCTATGTCAAACTTCTAACAAACATGAATAAGCTTAAATATCCAATAAAAAATATTTTTTATATCCGTGATTAATTATATAAACATCTTTATTTTCCGTGGGTGATGTATTGTAAGAATACTTTTTTAATGAATAAGTATACGAAGATAATATTTATGTATTAATATTGAATTAATGGTCAAATAAAAGTTAAGGCAAACACTCTAAAGAATTTTTGTGTCAATTGCTTAAATGAATTCGACATTACAAGATACAAAATTAAATAAACAATTTATTTAAACAATCATGCAAGATAGATACTATAAAAAGACACATTTTGATTAGCTTCATGAACTAGCTTATAACTATAATAGTACTTTGTTTAATCAAAATTCATTTTACATTTATGATTTTGTTACATTTTTAAGTATTATTTATATTTTTTTATTGATCTTAATTATTATCATTAAATACGTGAATTTTTTATAAATTTAAAATATCAGTAATTTATAGGCATGAAAAAGTAAAATAGAACGATATTATGTTATATCTTCTTATCTGACAATTATTTTTTAGATAATAAGATTACACACACCGAGATGAATAAATTAATATTAGAGGAATAAGTTTTTTAATTCTTGCATAAAAACTAACTAGAATACGGAAAAAGATTTCAATATTTCTTTACAATTACATTATTACTTTTAACTTTTACTTTATATTAATTTGATATCTGGTAGTGTAGTGGACCACAGATTTCATGTTTGGATTTGGGTAAACATTTGGGCTTTCAATTGAAAAGCCATCATCAGTACACTTGTTGTGGAATACAAACAAAACATGTCAGGACTTTTGGGCCATGAATTACAAAATCTCGACCCTGAAACTGTTCCAACGTTTGACTCAAAGTGGGCTTTTTAATATATAACTGTTGATACTTTTCTACCGTAAATTTCTTCCTGCACCCACAAATTCTTGTATTCTAAATTTTATAATTATAAATAAAAATTTTATATCTAGAATATATAGTTTAAAACATATTTTTTAGTTTACATTTTATAATATACAATCTGAAATATAATACATATTTTTCTGTGTTTAGAAATATAACATTTCAAAATACAAAAAATTATAAAAATTATAAAGATGCAGGTTCAAATTATGGAGATGCGGGAAGAAATGTCTGAAATTGTTGTATATGTTTATCAATAATGATTAGAGGATAGTGTATTATGGAATAAATTTGAATATGGTCCTTATTTATTCTATTCTAAAACCAGTGAAAACACATTATTATAATAAAATAAAAATAAAAAATGATTAAAAAAGTTTATTATCATAATAATTGTTAAAATAAAAAACATTAAATTTATAAAATAGACATATATACTCATAAATGTATTCTTTTTATTAATGAATAAGTTTTATATCAAGATTATTGAGCTGAATTTTGTTTTATTTAATTCAAATTACAAGTGCGAGAATATTGGCTATCAAACTATCGAAATGCTTAACGAATTTTTCACAAATTTGTTGTGTCTTTTTGTTTCTATATTTTTCTTTGTGTGTGTCCTAACAATTGGTAAAAAAATTGGTGTTGGGATGGTGAAAATAACATGTCTTGAAAAGTCATACATTGTCTAGGATAACCTATGGGGTGAGTGTTAGTGACCATATAATAAACTCTATGTCCATGATGTTTCTTGCCCCGAGTCAAAGACACTTCAAGCTTGTATTTAACTTTTTTTATTCTTATTTCTTAAACTTTTGTAATAAGAGTGTTGTGAGGTTTGGGTTAAATTATTGCTTTGGAGAGTGTGACTGTACTCGGGGTTAAAGGGCATGGGAGAGTTGTTTATGTGTTTCCTTCTATTTTTTTTATTTCTCTATTAATAAAGTGATTCTCGAGGGTTTTTTCCAATAGTGGTATAAAGAGCAATGATTCGATAGGATTTTTTTTTCTTGGTATGCTCTATGGTTGCAACTTAATCTGATCTTTCACATCAGAAAAGATTAATTCCTTGTTGTTGGAGAATCATCCCTATTTGCTAAAGTTGCAACGAGAAATTTGATGGAAGGATCATTGTCAGCGTCGCGGTGAATCTATAGTTGGGTTCATGGAGGTGCAAAGTGTAAGACCCGAGAAATTTAAATAATTAAATAAATAATTATTTAATAAATGCGGGTAGTAGAAGCCTTTATGATATTTAATGCGAATTGTTATGACATAGAAAAGTACTAGCTTAAGTGGTTAAGAGTACTTAATTATATGATAGGACTTGGGTTCAATTCTTATGTATGTCAATTGTATGATATTTTAATATGTGCATTATTTTAGTCTTATATTGAATGTGATGAGTGATAATGTAATCCTAAAATTTTAGGAATTATCATGTAACATGTATTGGTTGAATTGGTTGTGCATTTGCTTTGTGATTAAAGGGTTGTGTGTTCAAACCTTGCTAAAGACAAATCTACTTCTTTCCTTTTTGCCAAAATTTCTTTTGGCATGAAGGTGAAAGGGTAGCCAAGGTGAATTGAGACTGCATTTTCGTGAGGGTTGTGAAGAGAGGTTTACAGAACCATTATATATGCTTTTGGAAGTGTGAGAGCTGAATTTTTGTATAGGCAAAGGAAGGCTCTTGGGCATCATAAAGAAAAGGCTAAAAGACCATTAGAAGCAAGGATTTACCAAGTAAGGGGAGTTGTCTCGTGTGTTTTATTTCGTATTTGAATAAATATGCGTTGCCATGTACCATTGCATGAAATTCCACTCTCTATGACGCTGTTTCTCGAGGTTTCTGGGTTTCTGCCTAGAAACCGCTTGGGAGTAAGAACGAAGCTTCCAAGCAATGCTTTAGATTTTTGTTCGTTTTGTTGGATTCTGGTATGAATTGCTTGGCGGCGATGAATACCCGCCAGGCGGCGTGGCGCTGTTTGTGGTTCTTTTGAAGTGTTGTTTGGTGCAGGAGTCATTGCGATTTCTGAATGCGTTTTTTGTGAATAATATTGTATGTTAAATATTATAACTTTTATTAAATTAGGGTATGATTGTGCTTCAAGGAAGTCCCGCATGATTAACAATGGGCAGAAATTGGATTCTTTTAAAGGGAAAAGTGACGAATTAATTTGCCATAGATCAATGACTATATAATGCATAAGGAATAATATTGTGGTGTGTTTTGTGACAAATTTTATGTGGAGTGGGTGATTGGTGCAATTGGATCGTTTGTCAAATTAGGGGAAAATTAGGATTTCTCGCAGGTGCAGAAACTTGGTTTGTGTCCAGGCACTGATGCACCGCTTGACGGCACCCTGCTTGTTGCCAGGCAACGACTGGCACAGAGGCAGTGGTGTGCCTTGCACTAGATGGTTGCGACAAATGTTAGTTGAAGTGAATTGGAATGGAAAATTTGGTCAATAAAATGGTAGGAATTGGTACACCGAAATTTATTGTGATCAACATTAGATGGCATGCTATGTTAGGAGTGGTTTGGTAATGAGTGTGGCAATCTACATTGGTGGTTAATTAGTTGGGTGATAAGAATAAAAAATATAGAGTACATAATGAGAAGGATTGAGAAATTATATACCTTAATGTGGGAAATTGGTGACCTTTGGCCTATAAATAAAAGGAGGAAGGGGAAGGTTAAATAAGGGGAACAAGTATAAGTTGACTAATGGTGCTAAATTATCATTATAAATTCTGACTAGAATGGATGCTATTGAGTGTGGTAAGAGGTGAGGATAGTTGGGCAGTTTGGAAATAACTGTATAAAAGTGAGAGACAAGTATATAATCTTGAAGGATCATTGAGGTATTATGAGTATGGAATTAGGCAATGATTTGAGTGTATGTGACAATGTATTGGGAGGAATTATATCAAAATTTGGGTTGTATGGATGTTAAAAACAACAATTGGTGCATTATTGACACAACGCCTGACGCTCGAGAACAGTCGCCAGGCGATAGGTTATTAAAGACGTTTACTGCACTGTGTGGCGCCTGTCGGCAAGGTATGCTCTGCCAGGTGACAGACCCTGAAACAATGGGTCTGTCTGAAGACTGGCGCCTGACGGCAAGGGTGTTTCGCCAAGTGGTCTGCACAGGTTTCACCTGGCAGCGCTTAGGCTACGCCAGGCGATAGTGCTGCGAGTTTTGACTTATGAGTGTTGTTCATACGCGTTGATGCGAACTTGGATTAGGAGATGTTGTGCCATGAACGGGTAGGTTAATGGATGGTGGTGAACATGTGACGATCTGAGCGGGGAGGTTCATATCTTGTTACTCTCGTGTAGGGATACGAGCGGGTAGGTTCGTATGTTTTGTGCTCACACTTGAGAGATATTGCGTGCGAGGAGGTACGTAGCTGGTGGATAACATGTGTTAAACTGCAACAAATTCAGTCAATTGATTTATTTTTTAATCGACTGATTTTACTAAGTCAAGTGAAATCAACCGATTGATTTGGAAATCAACCTGTTGAATTTCGTAACAGTTTGACTATAAAAGTTGTGATTTTCGAAAGAAAGGTTTGTTGATCATTTTTTAGTGCAAAATTTGTTCTGAAAACTTGTGGAAACTCTCTCCTTCATGATCATACAATTTGCAATAGTTGAAGATTGATCTTTGATCAATTCTTGGAGCTTTTGGCTTGGTTTGAAGCTTGGAGAAAGTGGTTTGTGGTAGGCTGGGTTGTGCTACACTGAAGTTTGATCTTTCTCAAGCTTTGTGTGTGTGCCTGGTGGTTTTCTAGGTCTGCAAGAGGGTTCTTATTGTGTTGGTGTGTCTCTTGTGTGATTCAAGAGTCTTTTGTTGTGTTTTTGAATATTTTGAAAGTGTAAGGGTGGATACTTTGTAAATCTTTTGAAATAGTGCAAAGTCAAGCTCAGGTTGCCTTGACAAACTGGATGTAGCTCAGGTTTGAGTGAACCAGTATAAAAATCTTGTGTTCTTCTCTCTTCTCTAACCTTTCTCTCTTGTATGAAGGAACCATTGATGTTAAGATAGCAAGGAAGCATGGCTTGATTCAAGAGTATGAGCTATTCAAGAGGAAGCAAGGAGAATCTATAGCGGATGTGCAAAAGAGATTCACTCACATAGTCAACCATCTCATAGGTTTGGGTAAGGAATTTGTCAAAGAAGAGTTAAACATCAAGGTGTTGAAATGTCTTGATAGATCTTGGCAACCAAAGGTCACGACTATCTAAAAAACAAGAGATCTATCCACTTTGACTATAGCTGCATTGGTTGGCAAGCTTATAGAGCATGAGATTGAGATGCAAAGGCTTAATGAGCTAGAGTCAAGTGAGAAAAAGGTAAGGAACATAGCCTTGAACACTAGCACCAAGAACAATGAAGAATCAGATGAGGAAGTGGTTGAATCAAGTGAGAATGAAAATATGAGTTTGCTTGTCAAAAGGTTTAGGAAGTTTCTCAAAGGAAGAGGTAACAAAGGTAACCAAAGGAGGTACAATTCTAAACAAGTTGATTTGAATAATACTTCTAGTTATACTTGTTACAAGCGTGGGAAACAAGGGCATATCAAAATTGAATGTCCAAACCTTAACAAGGATATAAGTGCAAATACAAAAAAGGAAAGCAAGCCCAAGGAAAGATGTGCTTACATTGCATGGGAGGACATTGATGATTCAACAACAAGTAGCTCCTCACAAGATGAGAGTGAAGAAGCCAACTTGTGCCTCATGGCTGGTTATGAGTCATCCTCCTCAAGCCAAGTAAGTTCTCTAGACATAAATGACTATAATCAATTATTGCATGATTTTGAAGAGTTGCATAGTGAATCAAACAAGATTTCTGCATTAAACAATCGGTTGAAAGGCTTAAACAATTGGCTGGAAAACAGAGTTAGCCAACTGAAAAAAGAAACAACTGATTTAAAAACTGATTTTCAACATTTGGAAATGATTTACAGTAATTCAACCATTGCTTTAGAAATCAACCGGCTCAAAAACCCTGTGAAAACTGCACAGTTTTGAAAAATCAAGTGAAATACCTTATAAAGACCTGTGCGAGGTTCACAAGAGGGGAAGCAAACTTAGAGGTTGTTCTTGGTTCTCAAAACTGTGTGTTAGGCAAAGCTGGACTTGGTTACAATCCTTCTTTTCAAAAGAAAACCAATAAGTTCTCTAGTTTCTTTTCAAAAAGTATGCCAAGTGACATGCCATTCATTTCATGCAACTACTATATGCAAAAAGGTCATGTCATTAAGATTTGTCATGCTAGAAAATATGATGTTCCTAAAGGGATTATGAAATGAATCCCAAAAGGATCAAGAAAGGCTTAACCATGTTGGACCCAACCTATCAAAGGGTACCATGTAATGTATATTTGTTTTGCAAGTTATCAAAAGTGAAAAGAAAGACTTGTGGTACCTTGATCAACTTAGTGACAAAGGTTTTAATGTTGCGTTTGAACCAAATCATTGTCTTATCTATGATACATGTAGTAGTATTATATTGATAGGAAAAAGAGTCAATAATATATACTTGATTGATCTGTATCAAGCATCATATAACATACATTGCTTTCATATAAAAGAAATTTTTCTCTAGGCTATGCTACATAAAGTCATGCATATAGAGTTTATAGTAAGAGATTGATGACTGTTGATGTAACATCCCGACCGGATATTACAGATTTAAATAATAAAATAAAGAAATAAATAAGAATTTATATAAATAATACCTCAGTTATTATAAACTCATTCCCAAAAACGCGGGAATTTAAACTTTTAAACGTAGAAATCACAAAGTAAAATTCAACATTCATAAGTCGTCTTTACAATTCAAAAGTCGCAAATAGAAATTCTAATATTTAAATTACATGAAAATTTAATAAAAAGACTTTCTAAATCCCCATGTAATCTGCTCTCGCTCTCCGCCACTACACATCTCCTGGCTCACCTGTAACATCATCTGCTCCCGGATAATACATTATTCGATCATCGTCACACACAAACAGATAGGGTGAGCTATGCACATAGATGAAATAAATATGAAATAAACCCACCCAAAGATCTCATAATTATTTAACTTTTAAACAAAGGAAACACCCACTTTCCCACACCCATAACCATTATGAGTTTATGCATGTATTCTTGATCATGGGACTTTCCTGTGCTTCCACGAACCTCCTCGTTCGCGGTCCAACCTACGAGCCTATCCCGCTCATAGTTCTGTTTCACGGACTCCCTCGCCCGTCATCCGAACTCCCCGCTCGGACCTGGACACGCATACCCGCCTTTCCTACTATGAACTCCCTCGCTCATAGCATTCTTAAGTTTGAGCATGAAGTGAACTCCCTCCCTTACTCATCCCAAACAAGATTACCTCTGGTGAACTAATCCATTCACATTCCGCATGGGGTCCATCCAACACGAACTCCTCGCTCGTGACTCAAACCAAGCACATCCCAGATCGTCTATGGACTTAGTCCTTCAAGCCCAACATCAACAACATAAAATTCCCACCCACAGCCATACCCGTCTGGCTCTGCCAAAGCGCCGTCGACCGAAGAATCCACGCACACCGCTTGGCGCCACTCCTCACATCGCCAGGCGTCACATCACTATTTTGCCAAAATTATCACATTGTATGGCTTTCACTTGGCGAGTCAATTTGCACCGCTAGGCACCACACCAGTAGTGTGACACTACTGGTTTAAGGTTCTAAAATAGTGTCCATACAACAATTAACCAAACAAGTTCTCATCCAATCCAAAACATCATCTTCGTAACCCAAAAATCCTCCTACCATTATAATATAATATTTCTACAAAATATGCTTTGTATAATAATCTCCCAGCTAATCCACGACATTTGCATATATATAAAAATCATGCTATCTATGTTAATAGATATTCATACGTAAACATTAAAATCATATAAAATTATAATACTGCACTAGAAAAACTAATTCACCATATATATTTTTTTTTCTATTTATAAACAACATCCAAAAGAAAATTTAAGAAGGAAAAAAAACTAAAGATTTATCCTACGAAATTATTTATTGACAAATAAAACCAAACAATGTTCACATTCCTAATAACTTTTCTTTTTCTTTCCGCCATACATCCAACTTTATCACTTATAAGAATTTTATACAACAAAAACAAAAACATTAAGTACACCTTATAAGGAATCTACGACCCCGTGACCAAACTTTTCGTAAAATAACCTACCGCGCATTAATTCACAATTTAAAACATCCAAAGATACTCATCCCA
>Ga0214545_1000991_pt1 | contig 50464 bp, 17 predicted proteins | sample CNSS4metaG_FD_160064 | JGI IMG/M metagenome (GOLD analysis project Ga0214545, IMG submission 160064) | Root nodule microbial communities from cowpea collected in UCLA plant growth center, Los Angeles, California, USA - CNSS4 | ecosystem: Host-associated > Plants > Roots > Nodule | place: USA... | reverse complement strand
CAATCTCCACAACAAAAGGGGCACTTTAATTTGATCACAAATAAATACAATCCAAGTCATTTTATGCGAACCCTTATTTCTGCCACGTATCTGTTGCACACTGCCAGCTCAACAGGTCCCAAACGGCTTCAAAGTGTATTTAACGGAATGTACTAAAATAATCCTCTTTAAAAAGTTTGGGTACTAAATTGAACATTCAGAAAGTTCGGGTACCAAAATGAAAATTCCGAAAAAGTTTGGGTACCAAATCAGTATTTATACCTTCTTTTTATTTTTATCTTTTTTTTTAATTACGATTACAATTTTATATTTCTCATTTGCATAATAAAAGTTTTCGGTACAAGGGTCACGCTAGCTAATATATGAAAGGTTAGAAATGACATTCAATAGAGAAAAATAAATTTCAGTAATATGTATTATAAAAATTTATGAAAAAAATAATATATTGTTAAAATATTTTTTATTAATACGTATTTCATTGAAAAATGACGAATAACAGATATACGTAAAAAGAAAAAAACTTAATCTTCAAAGGATGTTATTAGATTCTTTTATAGAAAATTGAAAATGGTAACAAGGGTATATGCCGTTACCCTTGTTAATTATTTTTTATCCCTAAATTTAGGGGTGGCAATAAGGGTTTGATCCGGCGGGTTGAGACATTGAACTTGTAGGACCGCTAAAACCCGTTCCGCATAATCTGTGGCCCGTTGACCCGCATAAAAAAAACTTGCATTTGTATATTTCAATGGTTTTCTTTTTACATTTCTGCATGAATGTTCCAAATTCTTATATGACTGAAAAATACAAGTATTATGTATTTTTGAATATACTAAAATTTGAATAATACTATGTCAAAATACGAATATGAATATGATGAAAATGTTGAATTATCAATTTATCATCCAATTCCTCAAAGTTTTTGCTTAATTTTGTGAGTTTGTTGAAGTTTCTCAATTGGTTGAACATTGAAAGTTTTATTATAAGTATTAAAAAAGAAAAAAAAAACGGGTTGACCGACAGGCCCATGAGTCCACACTTATGCAGGACAAACCAAACTTTTCAATCCGTGTTTAAAATGCAGGGTGGACCAACCCTATTTGTATTTTTACGGGTCAAGCCGGCCCACATTACTATCTTGCCTAAATTGGTTATTCATAAGAGATTCAATTTTAACAAAATAAAAAAATAAAGTGTAATACATTCCCATTTTTAAACAAATGAAAGATATATTTTAAGATAACAGGAATAAATATTCAAGAGGGAAGTATATTTTTCCTTTTTCTTTTTGAGTAATAAGACAATTTAAATTTTGATAAAGTATTGTCATCAACAACTCAAATCAAAGAATCATACATATTTTTTTTAACATTAATAGAATTATTAAAATATATTAAATAATAAAGAATTCATATATGATTAAAAAACAAGTTTATGTACCAAATATAAAAAAGTTATAATTTCGTACAATTACAAATTATATATGTAGTAAATTTTTTACTTTAAAAATGAAAACGGCAAAACCTTGCACTTACCACGACTGATTTACCGTGTAATTTTTATTATCTTTATCTTTATTTCTTTTTTGAATTTGATAATAAAGTTATAAAGAAGTTATTTAAATTTTACTCATTAACAAAATTTAAAGTTATTTAACAAAAAACGTAAACGGGTCATACAATTTTGCGTTTGATGAGTTGGAATTTAGTTTGAACCAAGTTACGGGGAGGAAGACTCAATAAATAAATCATTTTCGTGTGACAATATAGTTTTTCAAGCAACTTTGAATTCCTAAAAAGTTTTATTTTTGTTTTTCTGTAAAATTGTATTGCGGTCTATTTCCAATAACTGTGTAGTTAATGTAAAACCATTTATCGCGTTTGTTAAAATAGTAACTAATGAGAAAAATGTGAAGGCTTATTTATTTGATTCCATATAAGACAATTAAGGTTTTGTTGGATTGATATAACCAGCATGCGTGCTACTAGAAGGAGATCACATAAAAAAATAAATTGAGATTAATTAGTCAATGACTTAATGGTTCTGAAATCTGGATTTGGCGTTTGATTTGATATGAATATCCGTGTAGTTTTTCTTCTCCTCGTGGAGTAGTAAATATAAATAATCATATACAGAACCCAAGTATGTTCAACGATGGCAGAGAATGAACAATAATATATTCTGATTACCTCATACAATGAGAAATTAATGCCATATTTCTCTTTCCATGTGAATAAGATGTGTTCAAGCTTTAGGAATATCTTCAAGTCAATGCCAAGTTACACAAATTTCTTTCAAATTCCTCTTTCTTTGTACATTACTTTGACAAAGTTGCCTCTCCAAACTTCAAATCTACAACTCATTTTCATTGATCATCACGTCGTGCTTACCAACTAGCACCATATTCATTACTCATTACTCTTCTCAGATGGAACTACAAGTTGGAACACTGGCCTTTTTAGGGTTTCTTCTCACAGATTACTCCCTCTATTCCAAACTTCATAATTTATTTTTTTATATTAATTTTCTAAAATAACTTCACTCTCACAATGAATATATCACTTTTAGATTTTTTTTTAATTATTTGAGAGACAAGACAATAAATATTGATTTCAAATTAAAAGATTGATTATTTTTTTGCTAGGAATTTTGGGTAGACCCTCTTTTCTTGTCTCGTCCAAATTTATTATGATGAGATGAGGCATTGAGTGTGATGTTACAATAAGAAGCATGGAAAACTTAGGCCATACAACACAAGAGTACTAATTGGGTCTACCAAAATTAGGGTAGAAACAAAAGTAATCCATTCCAACATCCAAGGATGGAGAGAAAATTATTTTCCAAAAAGTAAAGGAAATGTAGCTAAATAGTACCACTGTTACATGATGGGTTGTTTCTGACTCTTCAAATCTTTCTTTTTTATAAGATGAATAAACGTTGTATGGCTAAATATTGGCTGGGTCAGAACCCTGAAAATGCATTGTGCATATCAATTTTTTTTAGATACGTGTTTACATTTTTTTAATTTATCAAGAAAATAAATAATTAACATTTTATTATGTATATGCTGAAAATTAGTATGAAACATAATTAGAGTTGTGAAAAAAAAAAATCAAATGATTAAAACCAATTCATAATAACTTTAAGCTAAACCACTTTAAGTTCATTTCAAATTACTGATTTCCTATAAGTCCATTTTCTTAGATTATAATTCCAATTTATTAAACTAGATATATGAATTCAATGTTTGTTTGATGTACTTTTGGTTGAAAGCATTTTTTTTCTACGTTTTTATTAATCTACCTTTCTTTCATACTCAATTAGATCATTTGTTAATATTTATTTGATGTACTTTTAGTTGAAGCATTTCTTTTCTCAGGTTTTATTAGTCTACTCTTTTTTTTTCCGCACCTAATCATGACTTTTATACCTTTTATCTATCCAAGTCATTCCATTTTTTTTTATTAATCTCTTTAAGAGTCTTTAAGTCACTTAGTCTCAATTTAAGTAATTTTTAAAATAGATTGAAAATAAGTTGTCACTTTAGTCTCGTAACCTTTATAACTATAAAAAAATAATTTAATATTATTTGAAAATTGTAGTCCTTAATATCTTCAACTCATAACTATCTTTATATAAGACATAGTGTTGTTGAATTAAGTATCTAACAGCAATAATATATAGTTGGTTTCAAGTGACTCAACCTTAGTCGAAGTATAATAAACTCAATTTCTATTAAAACATTATTAAGTTGATCTTAATTGAGGTTTAATTGACATGGTCTTGATTAAAACATTATAATTAAGCACATCCTTAATAAGCCATTATCAATTTAACCTGGGTGCATCACTCAATTTTAGTTGACACTTTTCTTACTTAGCCACAGCACAACTAAGATATCTTCACTTCACTATTGTATATTGATTGGAAAAATATTAACTCATTATTAGTTGATCTTTATCTTGGACTTAATTAAGACATGCTTAGCCAACCTGAACAGAAACATCTTTTTATTTGGAGTTTGGTTGAAAAATCTTTTGATTCCTCTAAGTTGAGATATTTGTTAGTGAGTGATTATTAATATTTTATCAGTGTACCAAATCTTGCAAATAGTAACCGGTAGGATCAGAATATGATTTTTCAAGAGACTCATGCAACACTAAATAATCACGCAATTATAATAATTAATATAGACTAAAGATAGGTTCATAATTTAAGGTTTTATACAATAAAGTAAATTTGTGCATAAACAAGTAACTATGAACTATGGAAATTAAGAATATTGAGAGTGACGTCCAACGTTGTATTTGGCCGCTTGGCAATGGCGAGTCCTGCAACATGAAGATACTCTCTGACTTTGTAGCATCTAACTATTTGTGTATCGTCCAACACCAGTTGCTTTGATGGAAAACCTTGTTTTGTGGTGTTAGACACTGGACTCCGCTTTTGTGGCGTTTGATGCTATTGTTTCTCCATTATTTCATATTTTGGTTGTTCTTCTTGTTTATGAAGATTGCTAACTCGTCTGGATTCGGAGCAAAGCTTTTTATCATTAAATTAGACACATACAAAAATGATGATTAATAGTAGAATTATATTAGTATAACGTAAAATGTATTTATTTAAAAAATAAGATAAAATTGAAGGTTAAAAATGTTAAAAAAAAGTTAATTTTATTAATAAAATACGAGTAAGATAATAGTAAAAATTAACATGATAATTGATATTGACTTGATATCATTGGTGAAGACATATTTTGGCTTTAGTCTTGATTAGAACACATTCCATTCATCTTCAATTAGAGTATATTTTACACAATTGGACTAAAATATATCTTCACTAAATTCCAAATCAGAATTCTTTTTCTTCATTTGGATATTCAATCTTCATCTAAGTCTAGTTCACATTTCTTTTACTCAAATTTCTAAAACCTGTTTATAATTTAAATCTCTTCTTAAAATTATATACAGCTTTAAAGTAAATTTAAAATCAAACTGTTAAACCCTGTAAATTGATTTTTTACCTGTTCCATCAAATAAGCAGCTTTAGTTATTATACGGAGATAAATGGATTAATTACATTTAGAATGATGCATATAGATTAATTTTTAAGTGATAATAATAAAGCGAGAGTAGCAATTATGATAAAGTGGAAAATGGTGGAGTAGTGAGGAATATTGAGGAGATATAGACAAATTGGAAAGACTTGCATTTGGTGAAGCGTTGCAGTTGCTGCACGACTAGGGCTTTCAAAAGCTGCATCTTGAAAGTGATGCTCAAACATTAAATGCCACTTTTGAACCACAAAATCTCTTTTCTCCCATCTTCGAACTTAGTCACACTTTCTCAGAATGTATTTTTATTTTCAACTCCTTCTTCTGCAACTTTGGCATTTTCTCAACTCTTCATTTCTTCAATAAAAGGATATTATAATTACTATTTCTTTTATTCATTACAGTTTATATAAAATTATAGAATGACATAAAACTTTTATTAAATTAGACCTCATATCTAAATATTTTTGTGACTTCTAATAAATTTTAATTGATAAAAAATATATTAGAAAAGGTGTTTCCCTATTTTTATTTTTTATTTTTGGAAGAGAAAAAAGGGGTTACAAATTGTAGTTGGGGACAGCGAGTGCGAGAACAAATGAGAAGACCTAGTCAAAATAAACAGACGCGACACTTCAATGCATGAGAAATACACTGATATAAACGTGTTTCAGAATTTTTTATTTATTTATTTTTTTGCAGTTTACTAAATCATAAGTTTCTAATTAATTTTAATAATTTTTACGAATTTCCTTCTTTCTTTGAATTTAGTGTTGTTTATTGTTATTTTAATATTTTTATTTATTACTATATTTCGGTTATTCAACCCAATAGTAGGATTTCGGCCGCACGTTCAATCTTAAAAGGATCAAAGTCCAACCCAAACTTCACGTGTATGTCAGTAGCTAGCTGCTACTTGTTCCTTCTCAATTCACGCTTCCACAATTATAATAATAATATTAATATTTATTACTATTATAATAAACTAATAGACTCTTAATCTCTTATTATGAAGCATTAGGTTTACTACTAGCACCACAAATAATTAAAGCCAGCGTTTCTCTTTAACTTGCCTTTTCTTTTCCTTGTACATTCAGGATTTTGCTTTTCTAAATTAGTAAGTATATATTTTTCTTAGGGGTTTTTAATCCCTGTACGTGTAAATTGACTGAAGCATTTTAAATATGTTTTTAATCAATAAAAATTAACAAGTTTGATGAGATTTGTCACTTTTCTGAGGCAAAGATCGATCCATTTATAAAACTTTATGTCAGCACACGCATAACATACGTGCGTCTCTGAAGAAGTTAAAGTGTGGGAGAGATAAAGAGAAAAATACTCAACTAATTGAAAACGATCTTTTTTAACTTGTTTCATGGAGGAATGGTTAAGCTTTGAGTATATTGGATACTTTTAGTTTAGCTTTTATTAGAAAATATTTTTATTTTATTGAGTATTTAAAATTTTTGTTTTCCAGTTGCTTATTTGGGATTTGATTTTGTTTTAAATATGATGATATGATTCTTACCTTGGATTGTAAATTGTAATGATGTAATTCTTTGTGTATGGAAAATAAACAAAAAATTATCAAATTTTAAATATCTCATAAATTCAAATATTCTTAATTAATATTTTATTTAAAAATTATTTTATTGAATATTTAAAATTTGTATATTTTCTTATCAAGTTCGTATTATTTAATTTTGAAGATGAATAAATTATGATTGTTAGATTTTGTAGTTAACCGTAGCATCATCAATTATTAGATAACAATAAAAATAAACTTCTACAAAACTACTTAATAATAAAAAAAATGACATTGTTCCATTTTTTTAAAATTAAATACTAAACTAAAAATTATATTTATGAAAAACTTAATACAACATAACTTTTTTTATAAGGACTTAATTATTTATGAAAAACTTAAAATTTCATTATGTACTTTTTTATACGAAAACAAGATAACCGCTTCCTTAATTCAATTAACAATAGAACCAATCAACAACATAAATTTAATTGAAAAATATAAAAAAATATATATTAAATAGAATGAATATTTTCAATAGAAATTAGATCGAAAGAAGAAACTCCAAACTTAATTAAATATTATTGGCCAAATTGTTTTACGCCTGTTGTTCCTCAGCTCCATGCTTTTGTTTTTGAAATTAGGAGGATGTGTGGTGAAGCAAAGGGTTTTAGGATGATGAAGTGGTTGCAGCAAGCCAAAAGATTGAAAATAAATTGGAATTATTAATCTATATCTCCATATAATCTTCATATGTATTTTACGAGATTAATTAATTAGAGAAAAAAAATATATACATTAGCAAAAATAGGAAGGAGTGTGCATAGGAGTGGTTGCAATCTGAATTCTCGCAAAGTAGAAACAAGGATGTTAGTTAGTCATAAAAGACCGACAAAGAGATGCTTTAAAAAATAAATTAAAGCAATAATTTGTATATTGTATGGCTCTATATAGCAATTAGGGTGGCCACTTTTTAACCTAAAAAGTCAGGCTTCGTGTTGGACCAACTTATTACGGATCTCACTCATCCATAAGGAAAAACTAGAAACTGTATCCCATTTTCAATTCTTTTTTTTTCCATCAAATGACATATTCTTTCTTTTTAATACATCATGTTTTATTATTTTTTTAATATGAATTGGATTCATTTTTTTTTTATTTGAGAGAAGGTTAATACGCGTTGGACTTGGAGATAATTGGTTTCACATGAATATGATTATTTGGAGCCAACAACATTAAAATGAAGTAACATATGTTCTTTTAATGTTAAATGCGATGGAAGATTATGGTCAGAGATTCTGAGATGTGTTGGAACTAAGTCTGTGATGATAAATGATGACAATAATTATATTTTACAATTTGTTGTGATTAATATTTATAAAAAGAAATTGACCGATTACGATCTCAATTTTCAGTTTAACCAACAGAATCCGGGTAAGATAAATGTAAAACATGACCGGTTAGTGGGACACTTTCTACGCTGAATGTGGGCCTCAAAGCCCACAATTTTTTCAAAGTTGAATAAATTGGGCTTAATGTACGGAGTGGGTAGCATGACATTTTTTTCAAGACTGGCCCATATTTTAATTCAGGGTAAGTTGGAGGGGCATCATTTTGGTCTTGTAGAGGCCTTTCTACACTTTGAGTGAATAAAATGTGTGCTTCTTCTGTGGCAAGAGATGATGGTGGCTTATGAATTTTATGATGGTATGTGAATACAATCTATGATATTAATTATGATGCTTCGTGATATTTTTACTTTTGATATTATGCGAATACAATCTAAATTACACCATCCCATTTGATCGAAATCATGAATATTTTGAATAAATGTATGTATGGATACGTATAAAAATGATAAAATAAGTCACCAAATATTATTTGATGTATGCAACAGATAGGTTTAGAAATCAGTTTTCATTTTTCATATCCTAGATAAAAAAAAAAGAAAAAGAAAAAGAGAATTCGTGACCACTTCCTATATAATATCAATAGATTGAATTAATTATTTAAAATTATTTAGTAAATTCCTTAATTAATTTTTATGAAACTAATTTGTGATGAGTGATAGAGTGAAAGTCAACCGTTCTTCATTTGGTGGGAAGGGCACTGAGTCATTACCCAAAAAACCCTTTCTCATAACTCTTCTTTTCATCATTTCATAGAAAATGAAGTTGGTGCAAAAATACAGAACCAACCAACCACACCTATTTGCTTAAACAAACCTGCATATCCTCTTCTCTTGTCTCTACTTTCTGTCTTATTCACCTCTTTTTTATGCAAAATAAATTAACTACAGAATTTTTTATCATTTTATTTATTTATTTTTTGGCAACTGTGGCCAAAAGCCTGCAGGCCAATATTAATATCCAAATCCACGTTTTGAATGGCTTATTATGTCAACACTCCATTTCCACCTTAACAAGTGCTCCCTTAACTGCCCACAATTATTCAACTCTCTCTCTATCTTTTCAAATAATCACCTTTTCACTATATTTTTCACCTTTTCTCTATATATACCTATTATCTTTAATTATACAACTTATTTCTTAAAAACATAACAATGATTAAATCATAGAATTGAAAAAAACTAAATATAAAATTTTAATCCAATATACTTATTATATTTTTTATTTTGAATAAAAATAATAATTTTAATTAAAGCATCAAAACATAGTTATTTGCTGAAAATAATATCATATACTAAGTGCATTTAGGATTGTCCTATCGATTCCATAACATCAAATTATATCCTCCATAAAATAAAATCTTTTAAAGCACAAACAGTCCTAAATATGCATTTTTTGTTCTGTAAACTGCATATATATATATATATATATATATATATATATATATATATATATATATATATATATATATATATATATATATCCAAACATAGTAATATCAATTAATATGATATCATAATACACTAAAATAAATACATAACTGGTGGGTCACTTAATTAACAAATAAACAAGAATGATTTTTAGGTATTTTAGTGAATTAAGCTGTCTTATTTATGACCTAATTTAAGGTAAATTGTATAGAAATAAAAGGTTAAATAAGGCGGATCTATATAATATACCCAATTAAACAAAATAGGTCACAAAATGATACTTAACCTTTTCAATTATTATCTAAACTTAATTGTTTTACTTGACTCTTAGATCATAAGATTTTTTGTAAAAAATGAGATCCTGGAATTTTTAATAAAATCATCATTAGTTATAATTTGTTTACAGTTTTAAGCGGTCACGAGTGCTAGAGATTTTTGACATTTACAAAACCTAATTACAAAAAAATTTAGAAAGTTTTCAAATAATTCAGAAACTTCGTGGATATCTTAGTCAATCCATTGAACTTGAAAAAAAAAAACTTAAGGAGGCCTGTACCACTAAAAGTGGAGTACAAGGAATTCCATTAAAATAACCTCAGGCCACCCAGTAGAGTTGACCTTTTCCATCTTCTATGCAAGAACAAAATTTAAAAAAATTAAATTAAATTAACATTTGAAAATGGTTGCATGTTAGAAGCAAATTGTTGTACGTAACTTTTAATAAGATTTTATTGATGCTTTAAGAAGGAAGGAATAATATTTCATAAACTATAACAGTAGAGTTATCTCTCTCTTAAGCATCCCTTCTTACTTTAATGATCATATTACTTTACTTATATATAAATTAAATTTAAAAACTTTGAAAAGTTCGTATAGTTTTATTTTGTTTCATAGAAAAGTTTGTCTAAACATATTCCAAATTAATTTAAGACAAATAGCACCTATATCAGGGAAATTAGTCCCTCTTCACATCTATAAAAAGCCTTGCTCCTTGCTGCCACATTTCAACAAAGTGTATCTGTGAGCAACACTAAACAACCACACTGTGACCAAATGACATCTTCATTCTTTCCCATATTATTTTTCTCTTTTGGTCTTCTCTTCTCTGCACCTTTTGGAGCCGAAGCATGGTTGAAGCCCAAAATACCCATCTCTTCTCTCATCACAAAAACATTTTTTGACTCCTTTTTCCTACACAAAGATGACACTGCATGCCCTGCGAAAGACTTCTACACCTACGACTCCTTCATTCTTGCATCAAAATCCTTCCCTGCATTTGGTAGCACCGGTTGTTTAGCCACGCGCAAGCGTGAGATTGCAGCGTTTCTCGCTCAGATTTCCCATGAAACCACTGGTGGGTGGGCCACTGCACCCGATGGCCCTTTCGCTTGGGGTTTGTGTTTCAAGGAAGAAATTAGTCCTCAGAGTAATTACTGTGATTCTACCAACACCCAATGGCCATGCTTCCCTGGAAAAAGTTACAAGGGAAGAGGACCCATTCAACTTTCTTGGTATCATTTTGTTTACAACTTTCTTGCTTCATTTATTAATGTTTTCTTGAAGTAGAGTTTGTTAACAAGTAGGGTTATGTGCAGGAACTACAACTATGGACCAGCAGGGAAGGCGTTGGGATTTGACGGGTTGAGGAATCCGGAGATTGTGGCGAACAATTCCGTGATAGCCTTCAAAACTGGTCTCTGGTTTTGGATGACAGAGCAAAAGCCAAAACCCTCTTGCCACGACGTCATGGTTGGGAAATACGTGCCTACGGAAGCTGACATAGCGGCGAATCGAACATGTGGTTATGGTTTGGTCACTAACATAATCAACGGTGCACTTGAATGTGGGATTCCCGGTGATGCAAGAGTCAATGATCGGATTGGGTTTTTCCAGAGATATACAAAGCTCTTCAACGTCGACACTGGACCTAACTTGGATTGTGCATATCAGGAACCCTTCTAATAACTCTTAATTATTTTATCTTTTTCTTTTCCATTGATTTGTTTCTCTTGCAAGAATTTAATAATGTGTTCAAAGAAAGCATCTACCACTACCTCCTTCATGGGATTTTACTAATGCGCTCTATCACAAGTTGACAAACTAAGTTTTATGTTCGTCGCCGGAGGAAATTTTAATATGTACAAGAGGGAGAGAGAGTACAAAAAATAAATATCAATAATGAAGTAACAAAACAAAGAAACTGTGATAAAATAAGGAATTGGAAGTGAAGATGTCATTTTCTTAATTTATTTTGCCACCTTATGTCTTAAATTGATTATTTGAACTTATGTGTATTTTTTTTTTTATTTTACTTTTATTATCCTATAGTTTTTAATTTACAAATTTTATGTACATCTAGTCTTCTCATTTTAAAATTTCTGGGTGAGTGAGTGGGTTGTGCCCGTATAGATTCTCATAATATTAATAAGTGACTTTCATGACTTATCTCCTAACTAAAAGAATTAGTAAATAGAAGAATTCCTGACTTTTATATAAAGACACCACCATTGAGGAATTGGCCATTCTGAAAGGATGTTTAGAAGTCAATTATTATCGTCCATTATCAGCTTATTACTCTTCTATTATGATTAACTAAATCAGGTTAGTTAATATACAAATGAAACAATAAGATTGTTGTAATTAAAGCATTTTATAAGTTATTATTGAATTTCATTAACCATATCTAGTTTTATTTTAAAGCTTTTCGCTCAAATCAAAGAAGACGATTGTCTCATGGTCTGGGAAAAGGAAAAGGAGTCACGTGCTTGCTAAATAACATTGTTTTATATGCTTGATGGTTTTACACTTTTTGAATAAAAAATTGTTCCTTTTAAATTTTATTTTAAAAATTATAAGGTAGTATTTAGTTATACCTTTATTTTCTTTTTACTATATATTCAAAATCTTTTTAATATCAAATGAGAAGGGAAAAATGGAAAAATATATAATAGGTAGCTGGTAGGAATAAATTGATTTCTATTGATTTGCTGATTGATTATTTCTCATGTCTTAATGAGATTTAAATATTTTTATTAATTTTTTAATTTGTCTTTTTTTGAGTTTCATTTTATATCTATAAATATATTTTATTATTAGCAATAATACACGTAGAAATTAGTCTTAATTCTTTCTTATGTTTTCTTCTTCCTCTTTTTTTCTTTTTTATCTTCTTTTTTTTATCGGTTTTATTTTATAATGATAACTTATTTAAAATCATATTAAAAGTAAAAAAAAAATGGTAAACAAAAAGCCTTAAATGACTATTATATAGGAAAAGACGGAATATTAAATAGCAAGTAGCCAATGCTAACCTCTTTTGACTTGGTTAAATACACTAGAATCAATATTAGAGCATCTCCATAAATCTTAAATTGTTAGGATATTAAATATAACATTTATATGGAATAGGCCAAATTTGTGTGTGTTTCCTTTTCCAATTTTTGATTAATAAATTGACATACCTTACATGACTTTTATTGCTCAACTATCTAAAGAATTGACATGTTACGCATTGAATTGGTATCCTACTATTTCAATCAATTCTTCTATCTATTTATATGTTTGGAATACGAACGCACATAAATGTGATTTGAAAGTTAGGTCTTCAAAATTGAGGCGCATGCAGTGTATTTAAGGGAATAAAGGAAATTTTTCCTACCCTTGATAATAGTAAGTGTTCAATGCATTTGTAATCTCAAATTACTTGTCCTGCTTTGCCCGCAATGTAACATTACTCTATTTGCAGGCAAAAACCAGAAAGACTCTGTCGTAGAGCATAGTTTCATTTACCCATCATATTAATAATATTTATTATTTTTCTTTCATTTGGCGTCTGTCTTGAAAGAAAATAAAGAAAATTGAGGGAAAATGGTAATGGTGAATTAGAAGTTGAGTTGTAGAAAGGAAACAAAAGTACTAGTCCAGAAGGGATTGGAATGTACAACACTATTCTTTTCCATTATCTTCCAAGAAAGAGCAGAGTGAGCTATGCATATACATCTATCTGTGCATGCTTAGCTAAGTAAAGTAAGATTTTCTAAAGTTTTTCTGATCAGCCACCACAGTAGAGTCTCACTCTTGAGGACAAAATTGGAATCTCCGCTGGTGTCTGCACATTTAACACCCAAATGTGTCTACCCTTGTTATCTTCAATCTCTTCACTGTGGATAAGAACATCCTACACCATCGAAACAACAAGCACATCAATACACAGAATGGAACACATAATGATTTCTCAGAGACAATAAGGAATCAATCAACTTACTCCCAAGGAACATCTCCAACCATCACCAAATCCCCTTCTTCATCTTCGTATGTTAGTACATGGCATCTCTCAGGTTGCACTCCATTCATCTCTGTTCCCCCTGTTAACAATATTCCACTGTTATTTCATACACTCTTTTCAACACATTCTTGTAAACTAAGAATTAAAGAGGGACATTTTCATAACAGATTATGAACTAAAAATAAAAGAAATTGAATTGATAAAGGGCAGCAGACTCACAAAGAATGGTAGTGTCGAACATGTGTTCAAGAGTCCTCACTAACTCATAATAGCCTCCATGAGCAAGTATATTGAGTTTCCTTCCTATTGGAATGCCTTCCATGTAGACCTTCACAAAGAAGCTGCTATGGTCGTTGCAATCATTCACTTCAGCACCTTGTGAAATGTTCACCAGAGGGTGCTGTGGTTGTCGCCAATGCCCCCTACATCATCAAATCAACAACACACATGATATAATCAGTCTTCAACTGATGAAAGTTTCGTGATAAGTAGTAGCGTAACACAAACCTTGAAAGAGAAGAGCCACCACGATGAGCGGCGGAAATGCTGAGTCCAAGGCTGAGATCGGTGGGAAGCTCTTGTGTGAGAGATGATGCAGTGGAAATGAGAAGGTGGTGGTGGTTGCTGCTGCTGCTGATGGAGGAGGAAGAAGAACTAGAGTGCTTTCCCATTGTGGTATTGAGGAAGTAGCAAAAGGGTGATGATGATGACTCACCAAGCCGCCACCTTAAGGGCTTAAATAAACGAAGAAAGAGATGATGGTCCTATTCGTAGAATCAAGACTTCCTCTGCAGCAGAGCCACTTCGCACCCCACTTTTTCTTTTTTCTATGTAATTGCTTGCTAGACCTCAAATGTTGTCGTGGTAGCCGACAGCTACACGTGTCAATAACAAAACTCCAACTTGGCATCTTCCACTGACGTGTGTTTATTCCATTCAATTTTTCACTGTATAATTTGTTTCAACCCTCCTCATAACCTCAATTAGTAGTACAATACAAACTTTTACAGAGAGATATTGAAGTTCTTAACAATTTAAAAGTATTAATGAGAAGGTTAAAAATAAAATTAATGATTTAAATTAGTGTTGTGGAAGGGAGGGAATGAAGGAAGATGGGGTGTGGTGCAGAGAATTGAATTGATGGGGTGGACAAGAGAACATCGATATCTGAAACCTTGTACATACATGTAATATCCAATAATCAATGTTCAATGGATATAATCATCGTGTTGCGCATGAGTGACCTTGATTGGAGAGACAAAATATATAAAGGCATTGGAAGTGGTGATGCTACATAAACTGCTGTGTGTTCAGAAACATATTGATGTAGGTTCCTTGAAAGGTTCTGTGAACAGCAGAAAAATCATCAACCACACCACAACATACTTATGAAGAGAAGTTGTGCGCATTTATTACCCCTAACTTACTACCAGACAACCTTCCTCTCTTTTCCTTTTCAACCATTCAACTACACAACAAACAACCTTACTGATACTATCATTTTCTTTCATGCAAAAAACTTGTACCATCTTTCTAATAATTCAACATATTTAACCTTTCTCTCTCCTTCAAACCTATTATTTATGCGATAACAATTATTTACACCAATATTATAATAATTAACTGTTAACTTCCCCACTCTATAGTGTATATCTCTTTTCTAAATTTCCATAACTCTTTAAATTATCCATTCTACTAATTATTTTATATTATAATATTTGTTTTAATTCACAATATTTTATAGCCAGTAAACAATGTACAAGATGAAATTAAAGAGGTAAATTCTTTATGAAAATTGAAAAAATATATATATTGACATAATTATTTAATAATTATATAAGAGTGATATGATGGGTACTTATAATTTAATCATACTATTGAACGTAATACAAAATACTCTTTCTGTCTAATAGTTTTAGTTTTAAAAAAATATTTAAATTGAATAATGCTTTCAGCTTGTAATAAAATATTATTTATTTTATTCTTAATTTTCTTTCTAATAAATTTTAATTTGCAGTAGATAAATACAACATTTTATTACAACGGTAAACTTTTTTTGGTGCAATTATTTCAATAAATAATAAATTCTGATGTTATTAGCTAAATTAATCAACTTATGTTATAATTTATAAAATATACAGAATAGACATATACATTTATAGTAAGTACCTTTGAATTTGAAAGTATCTATTAATCAATGTAAACATAAATATCAATTAAAAATATGTTAAAAATAATGTTAATTTATAAAAAGACTAATCTGATTTTTTTTTTTTAAATTTTTTCCAGAATGAGCTTATAAAGAAACTCATCCAAGCTAGATATAAATAAAATTGCTTTTCTTCTCTCATACTTTTATGTCTAATCAAATTTATTAAGGTCATTCATTTTCACATCATACATCTCCATTTCATTCTTCCAAATTAAAAATAATCTTTATACAAACATACTCTTCTCTCACGTACATGTATCAATCTAACAAATCTCATTCCTTAATGATTTATTTTGATTAGTTTTATTTTTTTATTTTCTTAACTAATACAAGACATGATATATAAAATAGTAAAGTGAAAATTTTCAAAAGCAAAATGTAGAAGCATTTGCTTCTATACTTAAATTTATGTTCTAGTATTATGTCAGTCTAAATGAACTAGACCCAGAGCTGTTAAGAAACACTTTCGATTTGAACTTTGCCAATAAAAAAATAATAATTTAATAATGGTTACAAACACTTAAAATTGGTGTTCTAAGCAAGGTTTATATTCAGAAATGCAACTTTTGTTTTTGTTTCTTTGTTGATATTTATTGTGTTTTTAAGACAATGTATCAGTGGTAGGATTCTGAAATGGTAGACATGAGTATAAATTGAAGGAAGGAAGCAATGAAGAGGGGAGGGAGCACAGTGACATTGGGGAAAAAAGATGTTATCAATGGGAGGGAGCAAACCCTAACAAAAAAGAATCAGAATTGTGGAACATTGTGACAAGTGTGAATCTCCTAATCACTTTTTTAAAACCTTCAAATCATAATGCGCGCTCCGGTCTCGGGGACACAAAATCAACTTATTTTTCTTTTGTTTAACCCATTCCACACAAAACAACCAAACCACCACCTACTGTATCATATTATTCTTCGTTTCTTCTCCGTTCAACACCTCACCCCCACGTGTCCAACGTAGTTTTTTCTTTACCCTCTCACATGTTCCTTCATAGTTTTTCATGTTTCTTCATAGACATAAAGAGGGAACAGCAATTAAGAACAAAAAGTTAAAGAGGGAACAACGCCTTGTATGCTTGGATCTAAAGAAACGGCCAATGCTAGCTAATAAATATTCAAACAACAGAAAAAATGTATTTTTCAGAATCTTTAATACATTAATAGGTTTAACACAAGTAAAAGGAATGAGGAGGAAAAGGTAAAATGTCCCCCGCCACCCCAACCATAACTCTTAAGGTTGCTTTCATTAGCCATCAATTTGTTATTTGGTCTCCAACACTGTATTTGCTTTCGACCTTAGAAAAAACAAAAAAGCAGAGTGTAACCTACATTCCCCTTTCCTTCAATAGCCTTAGTAAATGTCTTACTATACTATCACCACATCTTCAAGTTCTTCTTCTATTATACCACTTTTCCTTTAATCACCTTTTAATCTATAAAAATTCTATATAAAGGATCGATGCATATTTACACTTATAATTTGTCTTATTTATCAAGTTTTTTACAATAGGAAAAGTTAAAAACAAACTATACAAATATTTGAAGATGTGAAAAGATTTTTATATAATTTCCAATAAAAATGTGAAAATGAAGGGGTAATAATGTTCTCATACCAATCCAAAGAAATACATAAAATATATAAAATTAAATTGATATTTAGACTAAAACCAATCTCACTTACTTTATACCGAACAAATTATATGTACAAAAGTAATAATTACAAGAATGTGATTGGCCTCAGATTATATTTTTTACATTTTAATTACTTTTTGTCAGGTCATATGTTTGACATTTTTTAATTCTTAACAATTTGATTGAAATAATTTGTCGGAAAAAGTTTCCGAAATTCAATGATTTTTGAACTCTTAATTTTGTAGTTTTTTCTATGATTATAATCATTTAATAGGTGTAGTAAAAAGTTTAATATTTGTTACTTTGGCATAGAATTCATGTGTTCACCTTTCCTGTCTTTCCATCCTGAAGGAAGTGTACTATGAGATGGAAAAGGAGAAGAAATTGATGCAGTTGTAGTAAAACGTTATATCTGTCCATATTCTGATGTTGATGTATGATTAGTGATTTTACTTCTTCAAATGAATGAGAGAGATTTTTTTTCTCTCGAATCATTTATATTTTATAGGAGATAAACAATAGTTTCATGATTAGATAAAACTCTATGAAAGAAAATTAACGAAACATATTATATATAATTGGATTAATTCTTAATAAATTTGTGAACTTCTTTTATTTGACTTCAAAAAACTATGTGAAACCTTATTTTAGAAAATATATAAAAGAAAATTCTAAAAACAATTTTAGGACCAATTAAAAGGTTAAAAATTGAGAGATATCAGAAAACAAAAACTACTTTCAGGGACAAACACTTTATTAGATGAAAAAAAGTTAAATACATTTTAGAAACCAAAATCATATTTAAGTTTATATTTTTTTATATTTGTTAAAATCATATAAATGTATTAGTTGACTAGGTTTGTCACTAAACTACATAATTTGGAAGAATTCATCAATTTATTTTTTAATCACATGTTTCATTCTTTATTTCAATGATAAAAAATAGGTCAATTGATGTTATGTTTTATTATAAAATATCAAACGTTAAAAAAAGTGTGATATCATTTTGTAAATAATATTTTTAATGTAAATATATTATCGACGTTTAGATTATTAATCGATGTAAAAAGAAAAAAAATATTAGACGTAAAAGAAAAATATTTTTTTTGTAATAGTGTTTGTATAATAAAGTTGTTGGAAGGTATTAATTTATGAAAAAAATTATTCCCTGAATTTATTATAAAATGATTAATAAAATAAAACTATTTGTTTTCTATATAAGTAGATATGTTTTTTAGTGGAAGAATTTTTTTATTTTTTTTATTATTATTAAATGTAACCACTTAATTTTTAGTTTTTAGAATTAAAATATAAGTTATAGTATTATTAAATAAAACTAATTTAACACTTTTATTAGTCACAATGAATTAGTTATTAGTTTATTATATAGATGAATAGAAAAAAATACATTTTAGTGTAGAGTCTTATTTATATCTCAATATTTTTATTGAAAAAAAATAATAGTATTTTAAATATTAAAAATTTATTTTAAATACTTATAACATTCTGATTATATAAATTAATGAAAACCTGCATGTGTATTATTTTTTTAAGATAACAAAAATTAATAGAACTATTATTGTAATTATAAAGCCCAAAACTATTATAACAAATGTAACATATATATTTATATGAAGCCCAAAACTACTTGAAAGTTGTGGTATCTTCGTTTGATAGGATAACTTTCCTCCAAACACCTTTATATAATTACCCATGTAGTGTTGGGGGGGTTTGTTTGAATCAAGACTTCATATTTTGGGCTTAATGTCTTCAACAAAGACCCATTAAGTGGATTGTGTCGTTTGTCTAGTCCGGAATAAATTAGAAGTCCATTATCTAGAGAAAAAAGAAACACACACGCGCGCACATATATATATATATATATATATATATATATATATATATATATATATATATATATATATATATATATGTTGAAACGCAAACTTTATATGATGGTATTATTTGGTGATGTTAGATTATTCCATTTCACACCTAATAAATTTTTACACTTACTTTACATTTATTATTTTAGTTTTCAATTTCTTTTTCATTACAAATATAAATTTTCAACAACTAAATCATCCTTAAAAATAATTGAGAATACTATTAAGTGAGCTTAGTTAAACCTAATTTATATTAATAAATGATTTAATATGACCAAGTGATAAATAACATGATAGGTCTAACGTTAAAATAAACTGTGCTACTATATTAGAAAATAAATTTAAATTTAAAATATCTCTATAAAACTAGTTAATAAGATGAAGATGGTTTTATTTATTTACTATAAATTGATTATTTATCTAAAGTATGTGGGATATCCAGTAAATAAAATTGACAAAGTAATTAATAGCTTAATAGTCTCACTCAATAAACATATTATCAAGAGTAGAAGTCATTCTGCATTTTTTGTGAAGTTAATATACTTAAAGTCCCTTAGAACATTTGATGAGAGATGAGGAATGTATAATTTGAGATATGATGGGAAGGGAAACTTCCAGAAACATTTAACACCATAAAGTTGAAAAGTGTAGAATGTGTGAAAAATAACACATTCTTGGGTTTGATTATTGGAACAATATGTATCTCATCAAACTGGTGGTGGGGCAACCAATTATGGAATCCTATCTCAACTTTGATAACTACTTCATCAAACCTAGAGACTGGTTTAGAATAATATAGATTCTAACACAAAGAAAAGATGATTTTTTTTTATATTAAATATCTTCCTCCTACTCCATACTAATGGACCCCAAAGTGAAGAAGAAAAAGAATGATAGAAGTTTGTTCCACCTTAAACTAACTCTTGTACATTCTCTACTTCTACTTATAGAAACCTAACCAATTAACAGATTTAGTACCAATATTTGCTTTCTATTGAGGTTGTCCCATCCCACTTGATTCCCTCTACCTCTCTTTCTATATCTAAACTAAACATTATTACTAATTGGGTAAGGAGTCAAATTTTTTATCTCTTGTGGTGAACAAAACCATTTATCATCTTCACCACTCAGCTGTTTGGAACAACTTTGGACCACCATATTCTTTCAAATATGGTATTTCATCATTATATATAGTATTTTCATGATGGAAGCTTCTTTGGTTCGATTTTGTTGATCACATCGAGTTAAACGTTTTGGCATCTTATGTTAAATTTCACGTAATTTTATTTAAATAAATATGTGAAGTCTACGACCATAGACAATTTTATAATATATAAATAAATATAAATTTTGTTTTACAAGCTAATTTTATAGAGTTGAATTATGTGTAAAGTCGTCTACTTTTTAATATAAGATTATAATCATGAATTAGAGTATATATTAACAAATTTATGTTTGTTTGATTTATTGTTTTATCTATGATCAGACAATCTATTAATGTCTAATTTCATTATATTCCAATATGAAAAATGTGTATTAAAAATATCACATTGATTATAGATAAAATAATTTTAAATATATAATTGAGTATAAACTTTATCTTATAAATTAGTTTTATGATAAATATCCGTTTGAGGATAGTTGTCAAAGAGTGATTTGACAACCATATCCAACAAATCGTATGTTTTATGAAATATTAAGGTCATTCTACTATAAAGATTGTGGACTGGTAAAAATGACAAGAACCATATTAAGTTTATGCTTAATTGTCATTTTATTTATATATTTCTTTAGCTGCATTGAAATATAAGAGGATGTACAGAAATAAATAATGTGAATAGGTGTTGATGGTCACATAAAGAAATTATGGGCTTGCTTGAATGTTAGTTGACAAGGGTATCATTGGGCCCAAAAATTTAGAAACAACAGAAACAGATTTGAAGTTTAGCCTCAGTGGGTTGGATAAATGCTACAGAATAATCACAAAGATAATCAACACCCACCGATAATATTTCCAGGCTCATATCAACAGAGTAGGTCACCAAAATCTAAGAAAAAGGTCTGTTGGATTTTGTTTACCATAAAGTACATTAAATAATGCACCTCAGATTTTCTATTTATCTTTTTGATGAAAAAGTATTAATAGAGAGAAGTGTTAAGAAAAATTAACGATTCAATCGTAAAGCTAAATCATATGTAAACACAATTGTGTTGTGTCTTCGTATTTTTAATATTATTTTATCTTATTTTAATGAATATAAATTCAATATTTATATAAATTTTAATTTTATATATTTATTTGATCAAAATACATGTATATATTTTTTTATATTTTATGTATAATTTATAATTTAAATAAAAACAACCAAGCTGTACAAGTTAAATATATTAGCATAAATGTAATTACATCGTATGCTTGTCTTCCTTAATAATTGTGCATAACAAAATAATGATTTAAAATTTTTAAGATATAATTAAGAGTCCTATGAAGTAGGTAGATAGTTGATTATGGATAAAAGAATACGAATTTTTTAATGTATTTATTGTTTATCCAATAACCGTTGTTATATAGTGATAGAAGATTTTAAAAAATAAATAGTTTATTATTTTTATTCTAAAATATGTAAACATATTTGTCTAAAATATGAGATGGACAAAATAAATAATTTATTATTTTAATCTAAAATATTAGAATTATTTTATCATAAATATTAATAATGATTTTATGACAAACGAAAAAAGATGATATACAATTGTCCACAATCAATATTATATTCAGTACTTTTTTTTCAAAATGCCATAACCCTAAAATTTCTAAACAAATGTGATTTCAAAATTTGTAGAATAGTTGCTCACATTTATATGAAAAATGAGCCGGTGTCGATTTCAATTTCCAATATGTTACCACCATTGCCCCAAGAAAAAAAAAAGTGCGACTATTAATTTTGCCATTAGCAGTTTTGAGAAGGGCAGGATTTTAATTTCAAAAATCAATAATGACTTAGCAGTAATGTTGTTTATAACTTATTAGTAAGGTTACTTGAAAAATAAAAATAAAAATATATATTAGTTAATGCTAATTAAAAAGAAACCAATCATGTAGGAGTAAGAAATTTTAATGTGTCTGATAAGATTTCCTGAACAAGGACATTTTAATGTTCGAATTAACTTAAAGGAAAGTGAGATAATAAATGGACAACCAATAAACTGAAATTTATAATTGAAATTTCCACATATTTATATTTTCTCTTATTCTATGTACATTCTTACCTTAGCAACTACTTCATTATTTCCATTATTTTTCTATTTGTCGCTTAATAACATTATGTGTTCGGTTTTCTATAAAAATATCAGTTCTAAATGTAACTGCTAAAATGTAAGAAATAATATCAAACTAAAGCAATTAATTAATTATATACATTAAACGTAGGCTTGGGATTTAGACTGTTTGCACTGTTTACATGTTTACCCATTTTTTTTTTCATTTCTTTGATTTGATTCTAACTTTTTTTTAATTAGATATTGTTATGTATGTGTAAAACTTAATCAAATTATATTTTTATAAATGTTTATAAAATAGAAATTTAATCAACACAACTATTAAAATTTACACTGTTATAATTTAGGTAATGCATACAAATTTTTAACACAATTTCGAAATTGTTTAGAAGTTTATCATATCACTTATTTCAACGGATAATACGATATTTTAAAGATTTTAATTTTCATTAATAAATAGCATGGTTATAAAAATTTAAATTATATGAAATTTGATAGTAGCATTAAGTATAACAAATTTCAAAATGCTTAATTAATTAAATTTAAACTGTATAAAAAAAGTTATGAGTGTATACTTTAACTAAGTTTTACATTTACAAACAAATCCTGACTTTACATTGCACTGTATATAACCAAAAATATCTTCAAAAAATATAACGTGAAACCATCTTGGACAGGACTAATAAAGATTTAACATTTTCGCTAGAACTCAAGCATAATAGAGCAAGAGCAAGTAAGATTAAAGAAACTTTAAAAAGTTTAAAACAAGTAATCACTTGAACAACCTAAGCCCAACTAGGCAACTATTATAAATAGTACAGTTCACAAAATAAATATTACATATCCTTTACAACATTTATTATTATTATTATTATTATTATTATTATTATCTAATACACATATAAGACTTGAGGATTATATTATTTTTTGTAGATATACCCTCATTTGAGAGTGGTAATGTCTCTTATATGAGGTATTTGATAATCCTAAACTTCAAGTGGTACAAATTTAAAGACAGATTCTCTTTAAGAATAAATGTATGATAGATAACTATCTTTTAAACATATATAAGAACACTTGAGAAAGAATATTTGTAATTCAAAGGATATTTGACAAAGTTGAAGATCAAAACATATCTTCTTGAAACTTCTAATGTGTCATGAAGAGGGAAACTTAAAGAACATGAAGATCATGAACACATTTGAAAAATAATTTTTAGAAAAATTAATTTATGTTTCTACGTTTTTGGGCTTTGAGCTTTCTTCTAGAAACTAGTTTATGTTTTTATGTTTTTGGATTTTTTTTGCTTTCTTTTAGAGTTTTTAGGTTTTCTTTAACTTATGTGGCTATATATAGAGGTACTAAAAACTAATGTAGACACTCTCAGTCATAAGTCATATATTGAATTTTATTTCATTAAGAAGATGATTATATTTGTTCTTGGTTTAGGCCTCAGATTCTTATCAAAGATTAATATTTTTGTGATGAATATTCACTTAACTTATCAATTTGGTAGATTGTGGCGTCCTCCATCCCTGTCTTATTCCACGTTCTTCTTTGATTTTTTTTTTTGTCTCTGGAAGATTCAAATTCAGAAACAATTGTACTTTTTTCTGAATAAGATTGTATTCAACTCTTTAAAAACACACATACACACACACACACACACACACACACACACACACACACATATATATATATATATATATATATATATATATATATACACACACACACATGTTTAAAAATAAGTTAAACGAGATTAAGGATGTCAACGAGAGAGGTAGGGTACGGGTAGTAGCTCCCTCGTACCCTACCAGTTGGGTAAATATTCGTCTTGTACTCATATCCATATCCCTGTAGATACTTGCATATTTTTTTTAATATTCACAGATATTCACGGGTACTTTTAGATATTTATAAAAGAAAATTTTAAAATTTAACAATATATTTAAACCATAAATTCAAACAAAATGCAATGCATAACATTCATAAATTTCAAACAAAGTGCAAATAACCCATTTGAATAATGTCGAATGACAATTTGCAAAGAAATTGAGATTTTCTAAAACCAATTGACAAAAAATAACTCATTCAAGATTGATATGTTAATGTTTTAGTCATTTATTTATTATTTAAATTAGATAGCGAGTATGAGTATTCACGGATATGGATATTATAATATCTGTATCCGTTATGTTAATATGTGAGTATAAAAAATACTCGTATTTGTTACCTGTGGATATCCATCTACAATATTCACTTTTTACTCGTTAAAATCTATAAATATTCACAAGTACAGGATTTTTTTATTTATTTTTTACATCGAGACTATATAAGAGAAGAATATCTTTCGAAATATCCTATATATACACGACATAATATATCCATAAGCAAAAGTTACATGATGTAATAAAGATTAAGCGTGACAAATATTTTATAACTTTTTTTTTTTTGTCAAAAATGAGTTTAATTTAAACTAAATAAAGTTCCCTGACAAAAATTGGACAGCCGCAGACAATGATAGAAATAATGGTCGTTATATGAGATTTTATATATTAAATTCTTGAATTTAGTTCATTAGGGAGGCCATGTTGCAATCATGGGTAAGTGAAATTATAAATTAATGAAAAGTGGAAACCAGAGTGATGTTTACACAGTATTTATCGAATACATTAAAATTTGATTTTATATTTTGATTGTGTTGAAGGTGAGCAATAATTTGAAGAAAAAAATGGAGAAGCGTGGCGTGGAAATATGATATGTCCGAGGACATGTGTGCTGTGTTATCCTCACGTCCGTAGAGTGTTGTGTCGGGAACTGTGGGGTTGTGTGGTGTGGTGGCTAAATTTTGTGAGTGTATCTTAAAATTCCAAGTATTAATATTGATGAAGGCGAAAAGTACCGACAAGAGTACACGGTGGCACGTGAATGTAATGTGAGTTTCACGTGAAAGTGGGAGACCCACTCGCAGATTTTCTCTACCTAAGATCGAAAGATGAGACATGATACATGAGGGAGGGTGTGCCTGTGTGTGTGTGTGAACCCACTGGTCCCTCCACTTTCTTCCTCATGGTGGAGACTCCTCCAACCATCCCTACACACCCCACCACAACCTTAGATTCCTTTTCTTCTTATTATCATCTACAATCTCTCTCCTTTTTTTTTCACTGAATCAAATCCACACCTCTGCATCTTATCCTTAATACTCTTTCATCTTTTTGCTTCATTATCAACTAATATATAATAATTATAACCTTAAACATTCTTTAACCTCTTCAGTAAAATCTTCAAATATCCTCATCTATCACTGCAATAGAAAGAAAAGGAGACAAGAAGCAAAAAGCAAAAACAGGAACATCTGGTTTCATCGGTCAAGAATATATTCAAGATAACTTGTCTGTGCATGCGTGATTCAGTTTGTTTGAAAAAGAAACAAAACAAATAATATGAAGAGAGAAATAATGTATGTTTATTTAAATATCTGGTTTTGATTTGGGAACATGGTGTGTCTTTTTCAGGGAGAAATACAAACAAGTAATTTGTTTGATATATCGCATATCATTACCGAAATTGTGGAATAAAAATGTGGAGAGTTAGGAAAGGAGGATATGATGCTGGTCCACTTCGCTTGTTTGATACCTAACCAGTTTCGTAAGATGACAAAACAGAACTGCATGAAATCTGTGGTCACCTGTGAGAGAATCCACCCATTTTTTTATTTTTATTTCGCTGAGTACTAGGAATTAAATTGGGAAATGACTTCTATGCCATTCCAATGAATACCACATTCAGTAGTACGTACTATTTATTACCAATTCCTCTCAGTAGAGCCATACATTCATTCATTCATTCATTCCCTCACACCCCAACATTTTGCACCCTACAACAAACCACTGCAATCCTTCACAATCTCAATTGTTTAGCCTCGTTATTTTCATTCAATCGAATGATTCAGGAGATGCCTGACTCCACTCGCTCGGCTATGACAAGAACCTCCTACTCCATGTAAGTCTTAATTAATTAATCTGATATGGCTCCTATCTCTTCCTCGATCGTTTAGTTTTAATGAAAGTGAGTGATTTTGTTTCAGTTATGACAATGATTTCCTTGAGCTGGTGTGGGAAAATGGCGAGGTTGTTGTACGAGGAGGTTCATCAAATAGATCACGAAAGACTAACGAGGAAAGAGTATACGAAGATGTCAGCATAAAAAGAACAAGATTGAACCCTTTATACTCACTTGAAGATCACTTTTCCCCTCTAAAGGAATCTGACATGAGCTCTTCGTATCAAAGCAATGCCCAGGATTCGTGTCATTCCACCCAAAACAAGAACTCCTGCAAGCTCAACGAGGAATTTGAAAACTTATTAAGACCAGCAAAGGACTCTAAGACCGTTGCCCCAGGACACGGTCTCTTACAATCTCCTCTCAAGAAACAAAGAACAGATTCAACCCAGACACCACCACCACCAAACACACGGAACATGGGGTTTGATCAAAGAACAGCTAAAGTGAACTTCTCCAATTTTTCAATACCTGCAGTGTTTCTCAAACCCAGTACTTGTCATGGAAGCAGTACAACTCAGCAGACAAAAAATCATTCATCTCCAGCGAGAGTGGAGGGGGTTGAAGCGCGTAAGGTTGAGAAATCAACTAAGGAATCACAAGGGTTTCAAAAGCAAACATCCTTAACCGTTGAAAGAAGTGCAAAACCACCCCCACCCCTTGATGAGCACTCTGAAGCTATTGCTCTTGAAATTCACAGACACCAAGGTCAACTGCGTTATGACCAAACCTCGGGCGCAGAAGCACTTAGAGCCAAGGAAAAAGCTTATAACAATAGTAACACTGTCTGTAAAGAACCGTTCCTAGCTTCTTCTGTGTGCTCTCTTGGAGCCTCCAACGACCCAAACGTTGGTATCAGGAAAAATGAGGACACCGACGACTCAACATATTTAAGTGATGTAAGTGGAACCCTAGGCTATGCTTTTACCTTCTTTAGCCCTTCGTGTTAGTTACCATCGATCTCATGGGACATGGATGAATATTTGTTTGATGCAGAATGACGAAGAGCCTGAAAATATGGTAAAGCAAGATAGGGAGGGTAACAGAGTCAAGAGAAGCAGAAACGCTGAGGTTCATAACTTGTCTGAAAAGGTGAGGAAAACGTTTAGAACATGGTAAAGTAGATCCCATGAAATAAAATAATATATATATTCAGAAAAAAATAACAGATCAAGAGCTTGTATATCTAAAAATTAATTCCATGTATCTGACACCTGTGGATATTTTTGCAGAAGCGTAGAGAAAAAATCAACAAGAAGATGCGTACATTGAAAGAGCTCATACCCAATTGCAATAAGGTACGTCTGTCTGAGTGAGTACGAGTGCATTACATCAAGAAATTACAGTACATAGTTCATAATCATTAATTTCTATATGATGTATAGATCTACCATTAAGTATTTTTTATAAATTAAGAAATCTAACTACATATATAACAGATAATTATACTGGGATATGATAGAGACAAGGTGATCTCAGACTAAACAATTAATAATATAGGTTTTAACTTTCTCATAAAGTGTGCTAAGCTTAGCTTTATAAGCAAGAACTTCTGGACCTTGTTTTCTCTAACTTTTGTCTTGTAAATCTCTGTAGGTAGACAAAGCATCAATGCTTGACGATGCCATAGACTATCTGAAGACTCTAAAGCTTCAGTTACAGGTATGTTGTAGAAATGGTGTTATATGGGAGACTTGGACTTGATTTACAGATATAAGAATTTGAAGGAAAGTCTAAAGCTATGTCAAATGATGCAGATAATGTCAATGGGAAGTGGATTATGGCCACTTATGATGCTACCTGCTGCGGCAGCGTCTCACATGAACGGAACACATTTACCACAGTTGGTGGGAGCTGGAATGGGATTCCGGCCACCGCAGCTTCCGGTTCCACCACTTTCTGCTATCACAGACACCAGACTTCATCAGATGTATGGTTTCCCCAACCAAATACCAACGATGGCAATGCCTCACGCACCTTTCTTCCCCATCATCGGAAATTCTCCCACACAACCACCACACTTGGGTGCCACCACCGCACCTAAATCTCTTCAGGTCTCACTCCCCACCAACGTGGACCCTCTGGAAAATGCAGCAAATCAAGTGCAGAATCCAGTGTCCTTTCATCCCCACGCCATGAGTACTCCTTTCATTTTTCCACAAAAGTAGAGGTAAATGTACAGAGATAGTGATGAAATTAAGAAATTAGATTAGAGAAGTTGATCGGAGGCTAGTGTACAGTTTCGATTACCGTTTCCAAAAAGACACTGTACATTTTTCTTATCATAGAATATCAGTTGCACAATCTGACATTTCACACTTTCATGCCTGCTTTCACCCTTGTACTGCGTACTATTGCTCCTATGTGTATCTTTGAAAATTATCCATCCATACACAAATAATCCAGAATGTGATCATTTAGATAGTGATAACAAAAAATTCTGACAAAATTCATTTTTATAAAATTGATGTTTTCCTTTTAAACTCAAGCAATTAATTTTATGTTAAAACGTGTTAAAAATTAATTATAATGGTAAATCAAACATCCTTTTTTAAGTGTTTCTCCAACTAGTTCGACTAGTATTTTAGTATGTGCTTTCTATGAGATAAAATATTTACTTGTGTACAATTCATATTTATATTAAATTCTACACAATTCATAATTTATTATTTTATAAACATATGTTTTATATCAATTTGATCTATGTGAATGAAATATCAACAAATTTTATATTTGTGCGAGTGTTGTTTGAAATGGTATTTCTAAAGCAAATTTTATTTAAATTGAAGTTTTAAAATGTACGATTATTAAATTTTGATAACTTTCTTTTATAATTTGAAGTATTATGTTTTAAGTAGTTTTGAAATATAGGGAATGAAACAATGTCCAAACAATCAACATTAAAAGGCACGATGTTTAATAATTGCTGACTTCGTTATAAGACATGATCTTAGTAAAGACTACATCAGATAACACAAACATAAATTAGCTGTTTAGGTTATGTATGAATACTGCATGGAATTGATTCAAAGGGTTCCTGACTTAAATCTAAATGTTCATATGTTCTTTGATATATATATATTTTTTTTCATTTTAGTTTTCAATGAATGTTTTGCTGATCTTCAGCATATATTGACATTTTCCATTCAACAACTGTCGATAGTAGTATGTTTTGTTATAATTTTTTTTTTCTCCAATACATTTTTACATTTTGTTCTTAAGAAAAAAAATCGTTTCGTTCTTCCGTAAAATTTTTAACTTTTTTTTTTATTATCTGTGTCGTTCATTAGTTTTATTCTTTTTTTAAATAAAGAGTTATTTGTTATGACTATCAAGTATAACTAACACGTTAATTATTTAAAAATCAAATTGTTTAAAAAAATAATAAATAGATGTGACGAAAATAATTTTGTTTTGCTTTAGTTACAGAAGGTATGTATTTTTTTCTTGATATTTCCTATTTAATGGCAAAAAATCAAGGAGATAAAGAATCAAAAAAAGATATATAATTTTGTTGATCTTTATTATCTTTGAATATGACCCTTGAGCAGGGAAGGTTCAATGAAATTGGAGATGCAAATCTGAAGGAAGAGAACTAACAAATGTTTCCGTTACATTAACTTTTATTTTCCTTTAAACAAAAAATCTTCAAAAATGCAGTTGTCTTGTGTTAGGGTAACTAGAATTAGTTTTTCCACAATTTTTGAATTGTTAGTTTTAATGAAATTCACGTTTTTTCATAAAACTCTAAAGAATAAAGAATCTAAGATATGTTGATGTTAGGAATTTAAGACAAGTTAAAGTCTTGCAATGAGTAAAATAATTAGTATATAAGTAAAAAAGTCTATAAATATATTATTTTAAGGTTTTATGTTTTGGATTAAAAGTGATGATCTATTTCACTTTTATATGAATTTATTCCGGACTCATTGATATTGAATTTCTTGACATCTATATTGAGAAACCCTCACAATTGACTTGCTAAATATTTTGTTGAAGAGGTCAAAGAAAGATGGGGTGGTGTTGAGTAGCCATAAAACTTATGGGTGAGAACACCACATTTGCATATATGAAAGGGCAAAAAATGATAGAAAATCACTTGAAGAACTTTCTTGAAAAATTAAGAAGGTAGTGTGCTCTAAGTTGTCTTAATTTATTCCTAAGAATTTGAGGTTGGAAAAAATTATGTATTTCAAAGTTTATAAAGAGTCTTAAAAACTCACAATACACTTGGGTTAATTTATTTCCCTCAACAAATTTCTTTATGTATTTTTAAATATTTTAGACGTGTTTAGAAAAAGCACTAATGGTAACATGTGATTACACAACTTTATTTTTTAAAAGTTTCTCCTAACACATTCTTCATTTAGTTTTGAGTTTTGATGTTTCTCATGATAGTGAATAACTAATTTATTCGTTGTTCAGAGTTAGATATAACTGAACTAAGACTTTATATTTTTTAGTATTGGTTTAATTACTATTTTAATCTCTGTTTTTGTCCAAAAATGTTAAGTTGGTATTTCAATTTTTTTATTTTCAATTTGATTTTGATTTTTGTAAAATTTATGCAATTTGGTCTTTTCTTTAAATTTCTTACAACAAATCAATGATTTTTTATCAAGATTGAAGTTGTTAATAAATATGGTTTGCTTTATTGGTGTAATTAACATAATCTTAGTGTCAATGTTGATGAAAAATCTTTGATCCACTTCAAGAAATTTAACGAAAAAAACAAAATTGCATCAATTTTTCAAAAGTCAATACCAAATCGAAACTAAAAACAAACTAAAAGATCAACTTGACATTTAAAAAAAAAAAACCAAAATAGTAATTAAACATTTTACATAATATATGTACTTATGTAGCATGTTCATGTTAGTTTTTTCTTATTCATAAGGCTTATTATGGCATGCTAACCATGGCATGATTTATGAAACTTGAGTTCATAAGTTATTGAGTCATTAAACTAAAATTTTTTATTAAGTTTTTGAGGAATAAAAAGTTAATCATCAAAACTTGTGTGTTTGATATAGATATTCATTTTTCACATCAACCAATAGCTAGGGGATATGTTAGAAAACAAAGTACAGGTGTAGATACAGATAATTACGAAATTATTTTAGTTTAGATACAAAGAATTATTGATTTGTTTCTGTCTAGATACAAAGCATTGCTTCTACAATTTGCTCCCATTGACGAGCATAAAATGTAGAGAACACTCATATTCAAAATATATAAATGCATAGAGTAAGTTATACGTGAAGGACTTTGTTTGGTTTGTCAATTCAATGGTGTGTCTTTGTCTAAGAGCAAATATTAAAGATGGGGTAATTTTGATGTTAATTTCATTTATTTTTAAAGGATAGGGTAATTTTCTAACAAGTTAAGAAAACTTTCATATAGGATTGTGATTTTAGAATTTGACTCTCTAAATAAAAATTAGGATTAAAATTTGGACGTAAAATTGAAATTTGTTATTGTCTTAAATTTTGATACAGTTTGGTCCTCAAACTTTAAAAAAGAATAAATTACAGTCTTTCTAATCTAAGTGTGTTAAATTTTTTGACATGTCAAATAAGTCTCACAATGATATTTGAACTGTTTAAATCTTTTTGACAAATTTTAGTTCAAATATCAGCTTAAAATATTGTTTATCCATTCAAAAAAAATAACGTCATTAATTTAAAATGATTATAACTATTTATTTTTAAAATCTAAGAATAAAAATATATCAAATTTGGAACAAACAAAAATTCTAATCTCAGGTACCTTAAAAATTATTATCACTAAATGGTTGTTTGACTGAATAAAAAATAAATAAATACACAACTTATGTTTGTATTGTCATTGAAAAGTGAGGTAACGATAAGCATAATCTTACTGTTGGTAGAAGATCAATAGATAAATGATCACGCAAACACTTTTGTTACGGTATTTGTAGGAACCATCATGAATATGATTGTTTTTCAATTTTGAATCCTAAATGAACTAGTTTCACTCAAAACTAAAAATTGTTACATCTCACACATTGATGATTTGGAATGAGTTACAAGCATGATTTGTATCCTAAAATACCCCTCCACTAGAACGGATAATACACATGGATTGGCCTAAGAGTGAGATTAGATACCGTGCATGATTACGTAGATTTTATTCTCATTGTCATTATTATACACTGAAAAAGAACAACACCAACCACTAATGAACTGACCATTAATTAATATTTGAGGCCTTAAAACATACTGTTAGTTCCATAACCACCAGATGCATATTGTCAACCATTAATTAATTCATCACTATCTAATAAATGAGCATCAAGTTTTGACATGCAGCGAGATTGGCTGAGAACAAGAAAGTAGACTAATTCATCTCCTACCATCAATTAATATACTCAAATAAATAATTATCCATCCGAAAAGAAAAAATGATAGACAAATTTTAAAGAAAAATCAAGCCTAGTAGGAAGAGCAAACCCATGCCATTCATTGACAAGCGTCAATGAAGAGAAATCAAGCTTGGTCTTCAAAAAGTGTAACATGTGGTTTACACGAAACGCTAGCATTCCAAGTCGTTGGTATCATAACTCCAAGCAGCAAACTCTACATGTCAGGTTTTGGTCATACCAATAATACTTTACCTTGCATGTGAAATTTTAAAGCATATATTTGTTAAGAAAAATGAAGTTAATTGCGACAAATTACTTGTATTTAAAAATACAAATCATTGGAGACTTATCCTTAACAATAACTGTACACCTGAAATGGATATAGTTATCATCCATGCATATATAAAAAAGTCATTTTACCAGAAATAAAGCACAACAACCATAATTTTCATTTTCAAACTCACACAGCTTCCATTTCTAACTTTTTTGTTATTTTGTCTCCGTCTGACACCGCCTGAGTGATTCCTGGCTTCTCAGCTGGATGGCCAGAAAGCTTGAGATTTGAGAAAGCATCGACAATAAAATCAGCAGCTTCTGAAGCTGTTCTTCCTTCTGCGTTAATTGTCTTCTCCGGGGTAGGAACTTGAGCTTCTTTACCAACAGCCAACTCCAACTTCTTGAATTCTTCTTCAATATCTTCATCCTCAATATCCACGTATGACGGAGTTTGTTCTGCAGTCACCAAAAAGTAAAAAATTGCTCACAAAAAAAAAAAAAACTTAATTATTAACATCAAACACAAGACATTACCACCACCCTGAAATCGCCTCAAGTTCAATATCTCACAAACCAATGAAACCATTTCATTTCAAAATAAACTGCAAAAGCACGGTTCAAATGCATGCCACAATAGACGTGACAAAATATACCTAGTATCTTTTCAACTTCCTTGTGTGAATCAATGGTCTCTTGGATATCTCTTAAACAAAGATCAACATCTTCCACGCTGATCTTATTTTCTTTAATAGCTCGAGCTCCAATCTGCATAGCTTCAGCAACCTGCTAGCAAACAACCGAGCACCAGTCGTAACAAAGACAATATGCAGCTAAAAGATTCTTCAGATTATGACGAAACTGAACAACTTTGTATAATGTTTAAAATCCTGCCTTCTTTGTTGACTCGGCATCAGCGATAACACCAAGTACCTCCTCCACTCTGTTCAAAAGTGATGAACATTTTTCTCTACTCTGGGTGACTAATTTCAGCTCCCTTGCATAGCTAAGGGCCAACTTTTTGTTCCCAGATTGTAGAGAAGCCAGCGCTGATTTTCTCAACCTAATAAAATGAATCTGTGAGGCAACTAAACTTTTTTGAGAAAACATCCCTACCAGATGCAGCATATCTGTTAAATGCAACGGATGATAGTATATGATGTGAAAATCACTGCAACTTTTGATTTTTGGCTTCTGAAGACCACACTTCTCTTGGAACATATAATTTATAGAAATATAACCAATCAAATTACATTACAGTCAAACTGTTGTCCATTAATCCATGTTTTAAGAGTGGACGGCCCATAAATTATCACAAGAGGTCTAAAACCAAGGTGAAAAGGTCTATGACAATGGTCACACAACAGAAACCGTAAAGTAAGATATCACGTGAATGAGGATATCATGCACATCAGAAATGCTATTTTGCCCATATGTTTGGATAAGCTAATTTGCATAAAAGAACGTCTTATAACCAGAATGCTACTGAGAGGTTTAACAAAAAGGAAAATAATTTTTTCTAAGAAAATATCAAAACCAAACATAGAGTAAGATAGTATAATATTTTTCTTTGGAACAAGGAAGGAAAATAGTTCAGCATACGAAGCAATATTTTCTTATATTTTTTCTTTAAACTTTTTTACTGTTTGTATTTAGAAGTTCCTTCAGGATACATATGCAAGTATAAAGTTTTATAAAATAAACTCACAATTCATAACGCCTGTCAGTCACATCCAGTTGCTGCTGAAGCTTCTCAGTTGTCCAGATCAGGTGCAGCACATCATAGTCTAAATTGGTGATGCTAGATAATGCTCCAGCTGAAAGAGAAACTTTTACTCCCTGAAAATAAGAAATTGAAATAAGACAAGTACGTAATCAGTATTGATAATTCCAGCCTGTAACCAGTATCTATAATAGTCAGATTTTTTATGTGGTCTATTTATTTACCAGAAATGTCAAAAGCTATATACGTCCCATTCAAGACTTACATGTAAAGGGAAAAATCTTCCCTGATAGCATTTTTTTTTATTGGAATAATAACTTCAGTTACCTCAACAAAATCTTTCTTGTTGACTGACAGATACTGTGCTGTTCTGCACCCAGACAGATACCTCAATATTACAGATGCCTCCTCCTGCCCTCCACATATGTCCTGAAATTTCTTCATTGTAACCACACAAGACGGATTCCAGTGACTCTCAGATAGATGTTTGACAACTTCAGCAGCCTTATCCTATACATCAAGAAATCAAACTACAGTTGAGTAGTAGTAATCACAAATCGAGCAAAATCATGGTTCTAAATTGCAGTCTGCGACCACAATTGCAACCGCAATATTGTTGTTGTGGTGCACCCCATAATCACATTATTTGCCACAAGTCCATAACGTAGATGCAATAGTCTCAACGAAACCTCAACATTGCTTTATTTCATTTTTATCACAAGAAAAAACAAAGATTCTAATTTCAATTTTTCATTCTATCTTCTTAATGACAATGGTGGAATCAGTATTATTGTGTTGAAAGCCGAAGGAGTACAAGAGGCATCTCATGGTAGTCGGTGGAGGGTAGTGTGATGCATAACTGTAGAATATGTATCAATAATGACCACAGTAAAAATCTTAACCAAAGATGCATAAGATAAATCAAACACTAAGGAAGGCCGGAATTTTCATAAGAGTTATTTGGTTCAAAATTATGGAGTGGGAGATGAACAACAATGAGGAAAATTATTGTGCTCCTCCAATTTACCTTCCCACCAATTTCTAGTGGATTTGATGAGGGGAAATGCTAAATGGTTATGGACTACACTTACTAAGTTATCCTTAAACTTACTAGTTTCACAAAATTTATCTTTTAGTCTCTACACTTAAAATCATCTTTTTTAGTCTTTATACACATTTACTAATACATGCCATTATTAACCTCATTTATATAAAAGGATTAGAATGATATTCGTAAAAGATAAAATGAATACTTTTTAAGTATATATGTAAAGTTTATATAACTATAAGGACAATGAGTAATTGAATCTTATCTGTCTAGTATAAGGGTACTTTATTTTTTCTTCCCACTCTTTGCAAACCAAACAAGAAATCTCTCTACCCTTCCTCTTACCAAACTAACAAATGAAAAGAAAGGATTAAAGCTCTTGACATAAAAGGGTGCGTGATAACTGATAACCTTAAGCACAGCCGTTACGATGACACGCTGTTCAGCCATAATATCTGGAGTTGCTGGTCTTGTTATCAAGTTACTCACTCTTCTGACTAGTTGGAAGAATCGCCCACTCGATGGATCCGCAAGATCCGCAGTTCTTGTAATGTCACCTTCATTATACATTAGAGACTGGCAAATGAAAATATGTAAAGACAAAAACAAACAAAAAATAGTTTTTTCATGGATAATAACATAAACTGATCAGAAAGAAAGAGTAGTGACTCGTCCACACTCACCAATACATTGTCAAGACACAAAGGGGTTAACCCTCCTCGATTAAACCAATCATTCTTAACCTGAAAATAACTAACTTAAGGTGAGAGAAAAAAGAAAGAGGGAAATTGAAATTGGAAAAACCTGGTATCACCTCGTACTTACTTGGGAGGGTCGAATGAGGAGGAGGCGAAAATGTGTGGCGATTTTGATGATCAATTGTTTCCAGAATATGAAAGAGGGTTCCCAATCGCATCTTTGCCCGGAAAAAGCTTTGAATCGAGCAACGGCAATCACGTCGTCGTCCCAATCAGCAACTTCCTTAGCTATGAAATCCCTAACGCTCGCACCATTCACATTCGAAATTGAATCCATCTTCCAAATTAAATCACTTCCTTTCCCGCATGTTTTTTCCGTAAACGTAACCCTTTCTTGACGCTCTAAATTCGCTACTAGCTAATTATTCTTTTTTTCATGAAATTACAAATGCTCGGAACAAAATCAGTTTCTTGCTAGTGTGTTCTTCAAAAAGTCAAAATAAAAAATAGTTAATTACTTCCATCTGAAATTTAAAAATTGGCACTTCAACAAGGGCGATACTCAATTAGTTGTTTATTTCATTTGATTGAAATTTCTAATAAAATTGGGCGGGCTTGTACGTGCATCTTGGTGTAAGATGCGGATTGAATAGTAAAAGGCTTATTTGTTGAATATGAATATGGGCCCAAGCCCAAGCCCGCAGTGATTATGAAGGACGTTGGTTAATAAGAAACAACGTAGTTATTACTTAATCAACTAATCATATAGGTTTTTTTTATTAGAATTTCGGATGAAGATGCATTTGTGGAATTAAAAATTAAAAAAATTCTATTTTTATTTTTTATTTTACATCAATTTTTAGGGTGGTAAGATAAAATTTTCACGTAACCTTAAATATTTTCAAATTGTATTATTTAGGCTACAATATATTTCTAATATTTTTTTTTTTACTAATTTTCTTTCGTTTTTTGCCTTTTAAAATATTCATTTTTTTTCTTTAACCTGTAAATTTGATTTAATGTTTTCCTTTTCAAAATATGATTTTCTTTACATAATTTTTTTTATTGATTCAAGATGCAAAACTCGTCTCGTTAAATTCTCTTATATTGAATTTAGTGTTAAATATGTTTTTAGTTTTTTAGTTTTCAGTAAATTTTAGAATTAGTTAATTTTAAAATTTTGGATCAATTTAATTTTTCATCTTTTGAAATACGTGAATTTAGTCATTTTAATCAAATTTTATTAAATTTATTTGATGTTTCGTACGCATTTCAGAATTGTATTTGAGTTATTTATATTATTTGATACATTTTTACTTTAATGTTAAGTCAAATATTATTATAAAACGTATTTGAAATGTCAAATAAATTTGACAAAATTTGATTAAAATAATTAAATTAACGTATTATGAAAGATGAAGAATTAGATAAATTTTAAAATAAATTAATTTTAAAATTTACTGATACCCAATAGAAGAAGAACATATTTAACTCTTAGAAATGATGAAAGTCGTTAATGTCGGATCTATCAACATGTTATTAGATGTTTCAAATTTTCTTACTGTTCCTCCGACATACTAGTCACATTTTTTATGATTCTTTTCGTTTGAAGCATTACTTGAATTCTACACTTCTCACGGAGATAACTCGCGAGTCAAGATTCGAAACGGATAACTATTATATATTGCTTAGGAATGAAAACCATTAACTCAAATCTGAGAGTTAAGAGAATAAAATGAATCTTTAAAAAAATATGTTTTAGCTTAATATTTATACGACGTATCATAACCTAAAACATTTTCAAACAGCCATGTCTTTTTGTTTAGTACAGAGAAAATAAAAAACAATGAATGGAAATAAATTAAAAAAAATGGTAAATTTTCATGTTTTCGATTTGAGAAAATTAAAAAAGTAAAAAAATTACTTCTTGTGGTCCACTTTACGGTTTGTTTTTCCGACTATTCAATAGATTTAGTTTGCTCACCAAATAAAACAAGATAGAGGAGGGAATAAAGAAAGAAGGGACAAAACTTTGGAGAACTTTAGTCCTGTGATTTGACAAGAAAATGAGAACACAGAACTTTGCATGAGAAACGATAACGAAGAGGCCCAGAGAAAAAAAGAAAGAAAAAAAGAAAGAAAGAGAGAGGTTGAAAAGGGACTACCAGAGCATAACAATCATTTATATTTTGGAGTATACTAATTATTATTTTTTCAATTAAACGTTAGTGATGCCCATCATTGAATGACTGAGATATTTTAGTGACTTGTAAACATATACATTAGAGGTAGAAAAATAAATAAAATTATAGTTGCGTACGTCATATACTTTTTTATTTGCATTGTTTGTTCTAGTGACGCACATTATGTAGTAAATCATTACTTGATGAGACTAAAACTTGAGCATGGGAAATTAATCTTTACATTTTCAAAGCTGAAATCAGTGAAAATGATGTAATCTTTATGAGAGTTGACCATCACTCCCCACTAACTCAACCATTTTTTTCCATTTTTAAATTGGTTCTTCGTAAGAGTTAAAGTCGTGTTTTAATAATGAGTATTTGCCATTTTCCCTCTCTTTCTCTTTTCACTTCTATTCTTCATTTTCCCATCAAACTTGACTTGGTCGCGCACACACTCACTCATAAAAAGCGATGTGCCTTTTTCCCCCCTTAAAAAGTCGACCATTCTCCCTAATTTCTAACATATCTCACTGTTGTAAATCCAAATTGGGAAAATAAATTTTTGACAAGATCGTAAGAATAGCACCGTTAATTATGACAAAAAGTAATACACAGTTTGCCACTAATTATGGTGTGGTAATTAATCCGTTTAGGAATTCTTTGTTTCTCTTTTTCTTAATTGTCACAAATCAGACACATGCATGTGCCAGATTACCTTTAACACTCATGCTCTATAATTATGGTTGGAGGACAAATGTTCAAAATCCTTTAAAACATATAATTATTATAAATTTAATTTGAATGTTGGGTGTTGCAGAATAGACCTGTGTGTATGTGGTGGAAGTTATTAGCATGCAAGAACATGGGATGTTTCCTAAAATAAATTGTGGGATTTGAGAGAATTAGATGTTGATCTGTTGGACGTTAACATCAAGGAGAGGATTGTGGATAAGGTTGGGCGATGCAAAATGTGAAAGTTTGCAAAGTATTATAAGACAGCTTAGCACAATGTCTAATCCCATTAAGGTGATGGTTCATGTTTGTTGTGAAATAATGAAGACATCTTTCATCTTTCATCACTTGCGTGTTTATATTCAAGGACATCTTCATCATGGTTCATTCCCACTTCAAGTAACTTCTTCGTTACAATCTACAACGTTAACCACTTTGTAACTTCCCCCTACTAATATAACCCATCCCATCACCACACCTTTTCTTTCTTTTCTTCTTTCAAACAACACTTCGTCACCCCAATCATTCAAGTAAATGCTAATTACTAATTAAGGAACAAACAAATCCAGCTCTATATATTCTGGGCTTTATTCATTGCACTCCAGGTGAGTGCACATCTCTTCACAACTTTAATAATTCAGGAATATTAAGCATAACTCATTATCATTTTAGTTATAAGAAAAACTCTAACTCCGGAAAAACTTACTTAATATATACTTATAAAAAAACATTTATTTATATTTATTTAATATTGAAAGTCTTACATCGATTAAAGATAAGATGATTTTATATTATATAAGTAAATTTTATCTTACAAGGATTGAATTTAGTTTAAAGTTCAATTTTTAACATAATATGAAAATCATGTGATAAAACTTATCTTAAATATATAAGTAAATTCAAATATCACACTCTTAAAATTCACTTTTTAACTATCAAAACTTTCAATCTTATTATTCTGAGAATATATATGAAAATATATAAGCAACTTCAAACTTATTATTTTTATCATAGCTTTATAATAACTAAACAAATTCTCCATTATAAAAATATTATCTAGTACATAAGAATCTTTCTAATATATACTAGTGTTAAAGTGAGTCAGCTAATCAGGTTCACAATGATTGGCCCATGACGAGTTGAGCTAAAAAAGTGTCAGCTCAACCCAGTTCACTTACTAATTTTTTTTTTCAATTTATTTTATATAGTTATTGCATTATAATGATAATGAATTAATTTAATTTATTTTTTATAATAGTGGAATCAAAGTATTCACCTATTATTCAAAATATATTATAAAGATAATAGTTAAAGATTAAAGTATCAACGTATATAATTTGACAAACAAAATTATTAAACATTCAAACTACTCAAATATTATTGAGCAATATTTTAGTATTTTAAAATATAAAATAATTAGATTAGAAGTAATAAATAATTATAACAAAACAATTATTGATGGGTTAACGACTAGAACCCGTGAGTTAAATAAACCAGATTCAATTTAACTGACTTTTAAAAAATCTAAATTTTTCTCAAATCAGTTCAAACCTATAATAAATCGAATTAACTCAACATAATTCAAACTCATGATAAACTAGATTAACTCATATTAGCATCTATGCTTATATATATATATATATATATATATATATATATATATATATAACTCATTCAAACAACTATTCATCTACCTAACAGTGAAATCATTTCATTAACAACAGATGGCAAGTAAATCATTGGAATGCGAACAAATAAAAAGATTAGGAGTAGCTAGATTCCTCTTTCTTTCTTTTTTTTTCCATTTCGCAATGTGTTGGTTTGTTTGGACAATATATAGCAAACATTTGGTTCCTAATAGATAGGGTGCAACTCAACATGCAGGAACTGCTGTGTTAATTACTTGCCTGCAAAGAACCAAACGCTACCCAATTTTAATGATTGATATTAAGATTAACTTCCTCCCACTTCAAACTTCATTTAGCAAAGGAACGTTTATTTACGATCAAGAAAAATCCACACCAAACAAATCAATTAAAACAAATATAAAAGTCAATTTTAAACTTATGGAAAAAAATCAATTGAATTTCTGAAATATAAAACAAACAGTTCAGTAATAATTTTTCCATGGTGAGTGTAATTTTATAAAAACTGAAATATAAAGCAACTAAATTCATAGTTAAATATGGATTCATTTTTGCAATAGATTCACAGGATATACTCATTTCGTATCCAAATGGTATATGTGACGATTTCTTTGAAAATGGATGTTCTAAATGTCTCATGACCCATATTTAATATTTAGAAATAAATGATAGTTATATATCTTTTACGTCTGAGTGTCAAATAACAATTTGATAAAAGTAAAATAATTATAAATTTTTTACTCCATCACAAGTAAATAAAATTTCATAACAATCAAAATATCCATTATGAAAATGTTAATAAAGTTAAAAAAATATATTTTAAAATTTATAAAAAAAATAAAGTTAAAAAATATTTCAAATATTTACTTTTTTTCTTTAAATTATAATAAAATATTTTTTATATACTAATAAAATTTATAACACACTAGTTAAATGAAATCATACATTTAAAAAAAAACTAATAACAATTCAAATTTAAATATAAATTTTTCATTTTTTTTTAACTTTATGACAATAATATTAAATTATTATATTATATTATATTTATATAATTACGATAATAAAATTAAAAAAATATATTTTATATGATAAAAAAAATAAAAAAATACTAATAAAGACGGTCTATTTATCATCCTAATTTGAATGGGATGTGAGTGAAATATAACCAACATGAGAGTAGAGAATTATTGTTTTACGTTACAAAAGAAAAAGAAATTTTTTTGCCAATAAACACGCAACACGTTATACTTATAACTGTTATAGAATATCCTTCATAAATTAATTACACGCTTATCATCATTCTCTAAAGTCGTTCTTGGTGATTATTTTGGCAAAAGTGTGTATAATAATGTGTGCTTTAAAAGCATTGGGTCCTGCATGAGCTAAGTTATGTCCCATCTAAAATAAACTACAATAATTCAATGTTTTGTTTCTATTTCTTCTGTGCCTTCCCTTATACTCTTTTCAAAATGGAAGACATCACATTGCACATTTCTAAGTCAATTCCTCATCAACATCCTCACATTACCTTATATCAACTTTCCATGCTACTTAAGAAGATAAAAATTATTTTTAATTAGGACTAATTTACAACAAACACATTTTTAATCAAATTTCACGTTCATCATTCTCACTCCACATGTTTTATAAGCGTGTCAACACCATGTAATAACACATACAAAAATACACTTTTCGAATTATATCATATGAGCAATTATCACTTTCATTTTCATTTCCAATGAACAATTCAAATACCATTCTCGTTTTATCTGGTTTTTCAGTCGTGGGCATTGGAATAATTAAAGTCGAGATGCTTCGTGTTATCGTTAAGAATCCAAGTGTGAGTCTAAGTTTCACATTTACTAGAAATGAGAAAGTAGAGTACGGTTAGGAATCCAAGTATATGATAAAGTAGAGCACTATATAAGAATAAAGACCCGGTTTTGGGTTGAGAGTGGTGTCAGTGCCTTATATAGTTTGGCTTAGGTCTTATTGGTGTTGTATCTCTCTAGTGATACCCCTTCTTATAAACCTAACAAGTGAAGGGTACACATTGACTAAAAATGAGAAAGTAGAGCACTATATAATAATAAAGACCCATTGTCTTAAGGTTTTGGAATTGAGAATGATATTAATATCTTATGTGTACATTAATTGAAGATTATAGTAAGGAAGTGCATAAAGGAAGAAGAAAAAGGAATATAAATAAATATATAGGCTAAGTATGAAGGTGTCTCTCTTTAATTAATTGAGCAAACTATTGTTGAATTGACACCGGTAGTTACCAGTTATTTGGGGATCTAGTTTCCCCAACAGTTATTTATGTGAAAGTAGTGTTTCCCTTTTTGGCATTATATTGCCTCTGGCTGAAGGGTGACCCTAATTATATATGGAGCAAGACAGGGACCATATTTGGCACAACACATGATTTTCATGATGAGGAACCCTAGTTCTAGATTCAATGTCTACCTTCGAATAGGGATTTTTTTTGGGGCGTGTGTTGTTCGTCAGAGAAAGAGAACAGAATAAAATAATAGAAAGGGAAATGACCTTTTAAGTTGTTTGGCATAAAACAAATGAGAGAAAAGAAAGATATTAAGTATGTAATAAAAGTGAAAGGAAAGGAAAATGGTGTGTATGAAATTGCTTAAATCTTGTAAGTGACAAAAAATAAGGCAAAAGAAATAATTATAGTTCTGTAATTTCATGGGTAGAAAAGGGACTTGTTTTCCATCCAATTTGGAAAGAAAGACTCAATGTTTTTAATAGAATGTTTACAAATTACTTCATTTTCCGTGTTTTTTGGCATTGATTTTCAAACTTTCTTTACAAATTCACGCCTCCTAACTTTTCATGGCTAGAAACTTTTTTTTTTCCTTTTACAAGTCATTCTGTCAACTTCCACTTATTTAATATGAGAAATATTGCTTAGTTAATACTGTTTATAAAAACCACACAATAATTTGAAGGAAAAGTTGGTTAATTAACTATCATAACTAAATTTTAATTAACTATCATAACTAAAGATGGTTAATTATTTTATCTTAAACTTTATACCTTAAATACAATATACTTAAAAAAGTTTATTAGAACCATGAAATAGGTGATGACCTAATATTATACTTAATAATTTCTTCGACACTTGTACTTGACGTTAGACTATTTCGATTGATTGTTAAGTTTATAAGAAAATAAATTAATCAATTAATTAATAGTGTTTTTGTGTGTGTGTATGTGAGAATTGTTGCCACATTTTTTTTTTGAATGATGTTGTTTATTTAAAAATCCAAAGTAAATTAATATGAGATAGAGTTAATAGGAGGTGATTTAATAAGCGTTGTAATTTGAGTTTAATTCAACTCTAAAAAAGTCAGTTTGTAAGGAAATTGTAAGTTTGTTTATTTTTATAAAATTAGTTGATGAGAGATTTTAAATACAAATTCTCATGCCGTAACATGTACCATAAATACCAAAATATACCGAATGAATCTCTAAATTATAATGTATTATATTAAGAAGTAGATTTTAAGTCTTATTTAATTTTGTAAAAATTGATTTATAAAATAAAATTTATATAATAAATTTGCTTTATCTGTATATAATATAACTATGATGTATAATTGTAAACTGTAAATTTATTTTGTAAGTGGTTCACATAAAATTTCTAAGGTAATCATATTGTATTGATGATGAGATAGTGTGATTTAGTAAATGATTTTAAAAAAAAATGCATATAGAGCCTATTAAAAGGTGATGCAGCCACATCTCTCTCTTTCATACTCCTCATTAATTAACTAAATATGTTGAGAATTTTGGGCCATATATTCTTCCTCTCCTCTTGCCAATCCTTGCAACGTGCACATGCATAAGGTAATAAATAAAAAAGATTTAGATGACCATTTTTGCTTTTTAAAATAATAAAGTTAGTAATAAGATATTCAAATTGGTTGTTAGTTGTGCCGAGTTATAAACATAGACATAATATCATTAATAGACACTTTAATAGTTATTCGTATTTGTCAAAGATTTATTTTTATTGAAAAAATAGTGTAATTTATGCACTTATTTTAGTTTATTTTAAGGGAAATTAAATATATAACGATTTTCTTTTTACCAAAGCAACTTCATACATATTGAGAGTGAAGGGTGTATTTTTTTTTCTATGAACGAGTTTTGTAATAAGAACTAACTTATTGTTCACAATATCTTGCAAAATGAAGTTTTAGATATAAATTTTGAGGAACTGAAATTCTATTCTAAAAAATGAGTGCTAATTTGTTTAAAAAAAATTGTGGGCTAAAACTGTATTTTATTAAATTTCGAAGATTAAAAGTACAATCAACCGTTAAACATATAATACTTTTGCAAAACACGTGTACGATAAGATATGTATTGAAAAGTAAATATAATTATATTATGAGACAATGTTATCCTTAACTATTGAAGTCACATGAAAACAAATAAGTGGTTGTAATCTAATTTTTATGATTAGAGATCTCATAAATAAGATTTATATGTGTAAAAACTAGTTATTTGTTAACTCTGATACCATTAAAAAGTTGATTTCAAATCAATTATGTTCATTTTTATGGTATATGTGAAAGTACTGGATATTACATTGAAAATTTAAATTTTATAATTAAAAATCTATGTGGTGTAAGAATTTTAGTTAAAACAAAGTTTTTAATCATTTTCATATCCCATATGGGTGGTAAATGATTTGCAGCATATGCATGATAAAATAACATAACATATATATGAGTGTCAAGTGGGATCACTTGTATGAGATTTTAGCATGATTTTTAGGGTACTTATGAACACCAAACAGTGCATGACCTAATAAGCGCAACACATCGATAATAACATAAATTGTTGAGTTGTATTGTGATCGATAAATCGCTAACACAGAATAAGTGTAAAAACAAAGTATCTTAAAATCACTAGGTTCTTGATAAGATTTTAAGGATTTTTTATGAGGTTCATTAGGATTATATTATATATGATGTGACTTCATTTAATCCACATAAAGAATTGACACCATCTTAAAACCTCAAGACATTGAATTTATGGGTATTTTTTCTTATATGGTATTTAACTCTTATTTTTAGTTAATGTGGAACTTAAACTCACACTTTAATTGTTCCCAAAAATCTTCTCTCAAGGGTGAGTCTCTCTCATATGATATATTCCCCACATGTGTATGTTAACCTTTACTTAAATCGTTGTTGTTGTTATGGTTATTGTGTTGTATTGTTATCACAATAGTCTAAACCAATCTCCAAGACAAATACTACTAATTAATTTTATTGGTTTTTGGACGGGATTCATTAGGATTAAATTATATATGTGTGTGTATGTGTGATTTTAGTCAACTCATATAAAGAATTAAAACTACTTTTAATTCAAGATCTTTGAGACATTGAATTTATTAATATTTTTCTCGTGTAGTGTTTATTTTTGTCATTTATAACAAATTTTACAATTTAATTTATTTGTGTTTTTATTGACATTTACGACAACAAAAAAACTTAAATTCTTTCATTAAATTATAAATTTTGAAATACTCACGTTCAAATAAATGTTATAATTTATAAATAAAAAAAATGTGAGTGGGATTCTTTGTGAAAGGCTGAGAAAGAAATTTGTGATTTTAGCTTGATTGATTTGTTTATCTAATTTTTTAAATTCTTAACCATGTTATGTATAAATCACTGCATATTTTTATCTCCATCACATGTTTTCTTTTTCATGGAGGTAAAATTGAAAAGAAATGGAGCAATGTGAATGAAAATAGCGTGACGAACATCGTTAAAAAAGTAAAAAAGAAAAAACATGGTGCATAATAAATTATATTCTCAGGGAGTCTAACTTAGTCGGTTTTATAAGGTACATAAGTTTTCGTGATAAACATGTATTCAATTTCCTCCTATCAAAAGAAAGCAAGTTGTTACTTTTCTAGCCACTAAATCAAGACATTGAACGTGAAATTTAAAAGAACATAAACACGGGTAGGTAATTTTTTTTTATCGGCAAAAATATCGGTTAGTGTACTAATTTTTTATATTTTTTATTTTTTTTTCATTATACAGTAAAGTAGGAAATGCTTATCCTAATTGAAGAGAATGATATTACTTTTGTAGTACTTATTTTTTTTAAAAAACAATACACGTGTCACTTCTGTATATTTACGTCTAAAAATCATTAATAAACGATCGAAACTTAAACATAAATAAAAAGAATATCAGAATAAAAAAAATAACATTAAAAACCATAAGCATAATCTGTAAACTTTTTATGTTAAAAGAATTATTTGAATCATCAAATAATATTAACACCTAATTATTTTCGAAAGCAAACCTCAAGCACATAAAAGGAAAATATTAAGGAAATATGACAAAGCAAAATATAAGACAATACAAAAGTATTTCTGATTTATATATATTTTCCAAACTTATATTAACATAGTGATAAAAAAATAGTTTATGTAATATCATTTACATCGTCAATATTTCGATATTTAAACAACAAAACAATAAATGCTTAAGAAATGATAGGGGTTGTAAAAGTCAAACATGTCCACAGAAATTGACAAATTAGGCCTGGTAATGGGTGCACCAAAAACTCAATAAGTACAAGGCACGTTAAAGTATTTCTATTCATAAGTCAATTATATTCTTTATGATTCAAAACACAACCTAATTTTAGAGTGAATATTTTTTCTATCCTTTTGTTATTTTTCAAAAGATTATAACACATTGCTCTAATTAACTAAGATATATTTCAGAAATGGGGTAAATATGTTTTTGATTCATTAATTTTTAGTGAATTTTAAAATTAATACATTTCGAAACTTTAAACCAATTTAATTTTTTATCTTTTGAAATGTGTAGATTTAGTTCTTTTGATCAAATTTAACATTTCAAGCGCATTTAATAATAGTATTTGACTTAACATTAAAGTAAAAATGTGTCAAACAATATAAATAACTCAAATACAAATACAATCCTGAGATGCGTACGAAATATCAAATAAACCTACCAAATTTTGATTAAAAAGACTAAATTTATGTATTTCGAGAGATAAAAGACTAAATTAGTCCAAAGTTTTGAAATAGACTAATTTTAAAATTTAGTGAAAGTAAAAGGATCAAAAACATATTTAACCCTCCAGAAAATAATTTTTCAATAAAAAATGAGAAATATCAATATTATGAACTCTAAAAATATATTAATAAATCAATCCAGTCTTTTTTTAAGTACAATTTTATTATCTCACTTCCCCTGTCGGTAGCCTTGCTACAATTCTGTACTTTGAATGGTTGTTAAATTTTCTGTTCAAAACAAACACGTATTCTTCTCAATTAGTATTATATTTATTTGATAATTAATTTTATGAGTTCTAAGAAGAAAGGACATTGAGTTAAAAAAAAAAACACAAAAAGTTTACAATTATTTTATAATAATAAACTATGATTCTTTTTCGAAATATAAAAAATACTTGTATATGCTTTAAACTCATTATTATTTATGAAGTCTAAACTTCATAAAATAACTTACGAAAAATCAAAACACCGACACAAGATATTAAAATAATAAATTTATTGATTTTTACACGTTGATCTTGTTCCTAACCATGTGGATTGTCCAAATACAAAAACTAAAGATCTGGTTTGAAATTAAGGATATTGTAGAAAGGAGTCATACTCCATCCATTCATGGATGTAACTAAAGAGGTTATATATATATATACATATATACATAAAATATATATAATTGAATCTGCAATTGATGAAAGATTCCAATAGTGACATAATTTTGTGGAGGTACAATGATAAAGGAATGGTTCAATAATCTGAGTGAGAAAGTTTAGGACAATTTAGGGCCCAGGAAGAAGAACACCTACCATCAATCCTTATCATCTATGATGGAGATGCAAGGACATGTTTAGAGCCATCTCATAAATTCAACCACTCAATTTTTTTTTATCAGTTTTTCTGTGTTATCTCCTTCTTTTTGTGGCTGCTATACCCATTTTAATTACAATATCTTCATGGGAACATAATTCATTCCACTGCAACTTTAAAACATTTCAACTTAGAGTTTCAGGTTTATTGTCATTTTTCATTTTTATTTTAATCAAATTGTCTTTTATAATATTCCACTGTTAGTTAATAATTAATAAAATATTTAATCTTCAAACAAAAATAGTAATAATTAATAAACTAACTATACAATAGTTAAATTTTACGTGAAATGAAAATAGAAATATAATTTACATGTCCTTTTTTTTCTTTAGTACCAATTCATTTTTAACAGCTAATTTTATGACACACTTTAAAACAAGTTAATTTCACAAATTTTAACTTTAACTTTAACAAAGAAAGTGTTAAAATTTCAATTAAATTATGAATTATTTTTTCCAATTACAGCCTAGATAAAATTAATATCACCATTCATAATTAGCATCACGTGATACATGTCACATTGTTTTTTAGATATACTTTTCTTCTAAAAAAAAAATAATCCAATTTAGACATGGTTTTTCAATGACCATAAGATATTGAAAGTTTGAGATATATTAAATACCAATTATGTACTGAAGTTCTTTTTAATAACTACAGAAATTTGAAATATCAATTGACTAGTATACTATCATTGCCTTTTTGTCTTTATCCTACGCTACGCACTTATATTAGAAAATATTGTGAAATCTTATCAACACTTACATCTTTAATTTTTGAAATTTTGTTTTGTTCGTGAAAATGCAGCTTATTTGTCAATATGCATCCGACCCATACTATACAAAATTAAAATTATTCAATCTTATTATAATTTAAATTTTTACCAATAATTTTAAAAACATCTCTTATGAAACGTTAATTATGAAACACCACAATTTTAAACTTAATAAAATATATAAATTACATACAAATTACTTACATCCATATATATATATATATATATATATATATATATATATATATATATATATA
>Ga0214545_1000990_pt1 | contig 50494 bp, 27 predicted proteins | sample CNSS4metaG_FD_160064 | JGI IMG/M metagenome (GOLD analysis project Ga0214545, IMG submission 160064) | Root nodule microbial communities from cowpea collected in UCLA plant growth center, Los Angeles, California, USA - CNSS4 | ecosystem: Host-associated > Plants > Roots > Nodule | place: USA... | reverse complement strand
AAACTTGTAAAAGTAACCGTTAATTTTTAAAAATTTAATAAATAATTAAATTATAAAGGGTAAAGTTGGAATTATGAAATGTGGACACAAAAGAGGGAATCCCCTTTATATATAGTTATAGATTATTAAGTCATTTATAAGTTGTTTTGTAATTTAAAAGTAATGTAAAGCAAAATTATATATTTTTTAAATTTTATTTGCAAAATTTCTAGTAATTGTAATGGTTAAAATACACATTTGGTCCTTATTTTTGTTCAATTTTGTCATTTTAGTGCTAATAATATTCTTTTGTTAAATTAGGTCCAAAGTTTAGTCATTTTTGTTTAATTTGGTCTTTTTTTTCTAACGCCGTTTAAATAATTAATTGTAATTAATAGTGATTGACACATGTTACTTTGGAGTTTTTTTTATTAATTTTTTTTTTCAATTTTTCAATTTTTTTCAATTTTTCAATTTTTTTCAATTTTTTAATTTTTAAAAAATGTCCAAGTGACAATCCAACAACGTGTCACATGTCAAAATCAATTTTTTATATTTAGTTTCGTCCTTATATTCCTTAGTTTTGTTCAATTTAGTCTCAATTTTATTTAAAATTAAGCAATTTTGTTCCTCTCAAAATTGATACAAATTTAATTTTTATATAAAACTTATAATGATATTTTTATTAAAATTCATATTTTTATTAAATATTTTTGGTTTAAAACTATTAGTTTAAAATTATAACAAAAATTTTGAGGATGACAACTAACACCATAGATCTAAAATTTTATAATTAGTCTTCATCCTTATAATTTTCTTTTTATTAAACTAATTGTAACCCTAAATCAAAATATTTAATAAAAATGTGAATTTTAATAAAAACATCATCATAATATTTATAAAAAATTAAATTTGGTCTCAATTTGAAGAGAGATAAATTTCTTCGTTTTTAAAAAGATGGGACTTAAGTACACATTCGCTTAAGTCTGCATTTTGATCTTAAGAGTTTGATGCTGATTTTATTGGAATGCAAACTTATAAGGTTTTATGAGTCATATTAGGGGTCATATAATTACAATATCAGATATTATGAGTGTTCAAAATTTGTAAGGATTGTGAAAATATAAGAGATATGAGATATAAGAGATATGTTACAGGAGGAATTTATTATTTTATGTTATTCATATGAATGAATTAAAAGATTCTCCTTAGTTATTATCAAATTAGTTTAAATTAAGCTAAGGGTGTGTTTTTCACCCTTCGTCGCATCTTACACGATAGTCAATCGAGAACCACATGTGAACGAATTGAAAATAATTGTCACATGACTTTATGTGATCTTTTCTGAAAATAAAGTCACAAAATTATTGATCGAATAATTTTCCCTTTCCAAATGTGGATTTAGGCAGGATGTGGACTTAAATGAGTGCAGACTTAAGCGAATGTTTATGTAAATTGAACAAAAATAACAAATATAGGGGCCAAATTGAATATAAAACATTGACTTTGACACGTGACATGTAGTTAGATTTACACGTGGACATTTAAAAAAAATTAAAGTTAAAAATAAAATAAAAATAAAACAAATCATGGAGTGACACACTGTCAACACCCAATTTCGTCTGGCTTAATAAAAATAATAGAATAATTAATAATAAAAATATATTTTTAAAAAATAATAATAAATAATAAACAAATTAAAAAATATAATATAAAAATAAAAATAAGTAATATTTTCTTTTTATTTTTCTAAATAATAATAACATGATAATAATAATAAATAAAAAGAAAAAGATTTTTTTAATCTTTTATGTGTTTTCTTTTGACGCCTTGTTTTTATTTTAGTCCAATATACTTTATTCACCCACACCGCTTTTACTTGCAACTAATAGCAGCCCAAAATTTTATATTCTCACTCCCACTCTATGCTTTGTCATTTCTGCTCCAAATCAAGAAGTTAATGATGAGATTCTAATATTTAGAAGTAGAATCTGTTTTAATTTTTAGAATCATTTTTTTTTCAATGATAGTTGATTTTGTGCTCTGATTTTATGACACCTCTTTTATAGATAAAGAAAGAAAATAGTAATATGATTATAAACAATATCTCTTACTAATTAGAATTAATTTTCCTGATCACGTTTGATTTTGTGCTCTGATTTTGTCTGTGATTTGATACCCATAATGTGATAATATTAAAACCAATTCTTGCCTTTTAAATTTATTTGTAATAAAGACTGACTTTATTACGAAATTATAATGTTGTGTATATAAACCCATCAAGCAAAAGAATAAGGACAAATTTTTTTTCCCTCACTAGAGACCTTTCTCTTACTCTAAACATACAATTTCTTTTAACCCTCACCTATAAAAAACCCACTCACCTTCGATCGTCACCCTTACGTGCTTCTTGGTGTGCCAACACAATTATTATAAATCCAATCTCTCGTTCAGGTTCACAAAAATTAATTCTTGTTGTGTTATGTGGTCTTTGTTGAGATTTGGTTATGATTTTGGTTGAATTTGATATTTTCACCATTTTCTTTTTGATATAGAAAAAACATTATTGTCATGTATTCTTGGGTTCATTAGTTTTATAATTAATTTTTGTTGATTGCATTGGGTTGTGAAAGTTGTTGCATGAATAAGTGAGAGATATCATGTTTTAACATTGTATGAATATGTTGTGCCATGTTTTTCATATTAAGTTTTTTTTTAAAATTTTTATTTAATACTTTACAAATAATAAAATAATATGTTTAATCCTAAATGTTAATATGATTGTCTTACATTCATAAGAAGAAAAATACTATAAGTTACAGTTTACTAGTATGTAACAATATAATATATCATCGACAACATAAATTTTACCTATACATATCTATTTATGGTGTCATTATATCGTTAATTGACCAAATGATGTCATTGATAGTAGAAGAAATAAAATGGACATTATCTCATTAATTTATCATTATCATTTTTCTTTGTACGTTAGTTCAAGTATGCAAACCTCAAATTCATGTTATTAAGAGGAGTATATAAAAATATAAGAGAGAACAAGAAAATAATAAAACTAAAACGAGATTAAGTTATAAACTAAGGTGAATAAGGATGCATATATACATGTATTTTTCGAATAAAAAGAAAAAAAAATTTGTGGAGAAGAAAAAAATTGAAAATAAATATTAATGTATAATAAGAAAATTTGGAAAGAAAAGTTGGACTCTAAAAAAAGAATTAAAATTAGTATTAAAAAAAGGTTAAGAAAAATAAGCAAAGTAAAATTTGTTCGTTTATTAGTTTAATTGAGGAATATAAAATGATAAAAAAACAAAACAAAACTAAAATTAAACATAGAAGAAACTATATGATGTTGAGCAAAGAATCATATTTATTAAGAAGTGAATTTTAAATTTAATTCAATCTTACAAAACTGGTTTATCAAGTAAGGTTTGCAACCACTTATATATTTTAAATTGATATACATTAAGCTGAAAAAAATATTTTCTTGTAAATCCTTGTGCTTCATTGTAAACCTTTATGCTTATTCTATCTTCAAACGACAGACTTAAAGATGTCTTTGTTAATGGCCTTCTGATTAAGATTATTTCCAAAATCCATTCCCCCATATCCATATTGTTGAACAACTAGCACAGACGATCGTGAACCAAAGTTGTTTGACACCAAAATGTCCCCAATAACTCCAAGTTCTAAGCACTCACACCACTCCAACAATTTCGAGAAGACCTTAGAATTCCTACAGTTTCCTTGTCCAACTATGTAAATATCACAACCAAATTTTTCTATCTCATTCAGAACTGTAGGAATATCTTGACCACTATGAACATCAATCTCTGAGTAGGATATTGAATCATTATTGTTAACTACTGTAAGTCTAAATGTGCTTATATACTCTTCATCTAACTCTTTTTGTTTGTCTGTATCTATTACCGTAGATAATATCCCTTGTGCTTCATCATGAACTAAAGCATCTACTTCTGCCGCTTCACCCAGGAGAAGAATCCGAACCACTGAGAGTTGTGTTCCTGAACGTCTTGCCATCCTCCATGCAATGGCTAAGGCTTCACGATCATCAGGGCCCCCAACAAAGACCACACAAATATGAAGGTTAATTTTGGGAACTAACCCAAAATCCCGATCAATAAATATTCCCACGGAGCAGGGGGCACCTTGCATTACATTTTGGTTTATATCTTTGTATACAACACTGGTTACTTCTAAAGTTAATTGTTTGTGAAACGGAAGAAGAATTAAGCTTGTGCGTTTCTCCTCTGCTGAGTGGTATATGTCCTCATGAATAGTTGTATATGCTGACACCACATTTAAGGTCTCAACTCTAATAGCATCATATGCCTCTCCAAGTGCATCAATTGTGTTGTGAATGCTTTCTAACTCTTCTTGTGACCTGGTCAGGTTTTGTTCTCCAAATTGGCAACAAAACTTCCCTATATGTGTAGCAACTAGGGCAGCAACACGTCCAGTAAGTTCGACAAGGTACAAGGCAAAAACATGCACAGGGGAAACTCTTGTGGCATTAAAACATTCAATTATGCTAATCATGCTTGCAGCTTGGCGAGTATTATGAACACATGCTATAATTCGAAGCTCTGCATCAACTCTTAGTTTTTGTATGGTCTTTAGCTTATTCTGTTCAAATTTCTGTCTTGGTTTATAGACGACATTTATGACCGGAGACACAACTATTGTCATCAGAAGAACAGCAGAAGTTATAACAGCATAGGTAGGTACAGAAAATATCTACAATAACACATCACAAGAGCTTATGGATTAGACTACAATTGTATATATAAGTAACTGAAGTAATTGAATGCAATATTTTAAATAAATCAATACCATTTTGTCCCAAGCAATGTTCAACATTATTAATGCCATGGCACCTTTATTATTCAAAATCAAGCCCAAGGTCAAACCATCTAGAATACGCATACCAAAGAAAAATGTGACAAATAAAGTGCTTAAAATCTTTATAGCACACAATAAGATTATAATCAAAATTATATAGGGCCAACTTTCTTGGGAGAAAATTGCGATCAACATAAGTCTCATCCCAGTTCCACTAAAGAAGAGTGGTACTAAAAATCCGCCAACAAAATCATCTGAAATTGACATGAATAATTCAGCAAATTTCCCATGAGGTAAAATTAGTCCAAAAACAAAAGCCCCAACAATGGCATGTGAACCAAGAAAATCTGAAATACATGAACAAGCTAAAACCCCCATGATTATGAAGAGCAATTGGTTATCATTCCATTCATCTTTGTCTGCCTTGCGATCAATAAACCATTGAATGAGTGGACGTACAACAAAGATGCACACAACAATGAATAATATCGTGCATAACACGGTGTAGATAACTCCTTTACCATTAATTGAAAATGGAACAAATAAAATGAAAAGAATCCAACCATAGGTGTCACTAATCATGGCTGCTGTTAAAGCCTCTTTACCGAGACCAGTATAAAGGAGCTTAAGCTCAGAAAGTGTGTGTGCTACCACAGGAAAACCTGTAACAGTGAGAATTAAAGTCCAAAGTATATAAGCATTATTTGTACTTTCTTCAAGGGGAAACATCGTACTATGTCCATAAACTTTTCGAAACAAAACATATAAGCATGGTGCAACGAGTATGGGAAAAATGATCCCAGCAATTGCGATGCTTGCTGCTTTCTTGTTCACATTTAGAATGTTATTTAAGTTCATCTCTAATCCACTAAGGAATGCATAATAAATGAGACCAATGTGGGAAAGGACCTCAACGTTGACAATCCCATTTACCGGAAAAATGAACTCAAAAATTGTTGTGAATCTTCCAAGTAATGGCGGTGTAAGTAGGAAACCAACCTACGTAATTATAATTTAGAATGCCCACACATTACATTGTTAGAATGCCATGTATCATAAATTTTGAGATAATTATCATAAACAAAACTACTAAGATTTATTTACTTACTGAGATTTGTGAAATGAGACGAGTTTGATGCAGTGGTTTGTAGATTATAGAAAAGAGACGAGATAACAAAACAGTAAAAGAAATTTGAATTGCCAGAATAGGAAGCTCTGTTTTCCAGACTTTATCGGTTTTCCAAAATTGATTAGGATTAACTATGGAAACATTGTAACATGCAGGTATTGTGTCCGTCATTGTTCCTTTGATTTTGTAATAGATACACTTACTCTTGATGTTTTTTCTACTATGGTACTTTCAATCTTTATATCTTTTTTTCTTTTTCTCACAGAACCTAAGATTAAAACACATTACTGGTATGTAACTACATAACACATTACTGGTATGTAACTACATAACATATTATCGACAACATAAATTCCAGCTATACATATCTATTTATGGTGTCACTTATCTTATCTTATTTTATGGTTAGTCTCATTTTCTGTTGTACACAATAAATAGTCAAAATTTTCTAAAGTTACATATTTGCATTATTATTTTATACATCAACTTTATTAATGTTTTATAAAATATTTAAATTTTAAAATTTTCAGTTTATTATCCGTTATCATTGTTTAGAGAAAATGAATTATCATTTTAATTTCCTATTGATAGCTTATGTGGTTATATATATTCCTTAATATAAAAGAACATAAAAAATTAGTTTTTTAGTTTTTTGTGGGAAAAAAATCAAGTAAATCATTTGTAAAACAAGCATGCGACTTCTTCTAGTACATACAAACACAATAACATGCATTCTTTATCTTGTTTATATTTGAAATGTATGTGCAAAGAGAGTCAAGAGCATTGAATTTTTACCCTATCAATGAACTAATCTTTCCAATGCCGAACTTGAAAATATATTAAAAAAAATTTAACTATATTCATTTTTTTTATAGAAAATTGTCATGTTAATTTTTAGGCATGTGAATAAAAAATTAAATAATTTTAAATTAATTTTGCAAACATAATTATTATGAAATAAATTTTCAATTCAATTATAGATTTTAAGATAAATTATCCAATTAAAAACTATTGAATGTTTTAGTAGATAAATTTTAACAATTTAAGTTATTTATATATTTTCTTTAAAAAATTCAAAAGATTTTTTGAATTTCTTTATTTTTCATTTTCTTTAATCTATAAAAAGTTAGATATGGGTGAACTTTATATTGTAAGAAAACAAAAGTAATATAGTGCTCAGATAAATTAATAAAACATCAATATTTTATACATAACACGTTTTCATCATGATTATTTATAATTACATATTATTGAGATGAAATCTTAAAATTAAATTTGAGTATGATTTGGGTTAGATTTGTGGTTAATTTAATATGTTAAATTTAATATACTATAATTTAAATCATATAAATTATTTGGGTTGTAGATTATTTTTATCTTTTTTTTTCCTTCATTGGGTTTATCTCCTTACAATTCTTCAGAAAAAAATCACTTATTATAAAATTTAAAATAAGACAAATTGTAAGTAAGATTAGCTTAATTTCCCAATCATGATTCTTTTCCTCTCTAAGTTCAAATGGCTTGGGTGGTATCCAAGGTCACATGGTAATCCTCTCATATTCCCTTGATGAATTTCATATGATAGGATAGGATACGATAGGATATGAACTTTGGAAAAGCTTATAGAAAATTTATCTGTTTCTAAAAATAGTTCATGTAAATGATTAATTATCTTTTAAATGTTAAATGAAATATTATATCATTTTAAATGTATATAAACATGAAATACGGATTTCTTTTTCCAACAACTAGACATTGAGTTAGGTTGATATGCAAATAGGAATTGGCCGAAATAACTGAAATTTTTGGTGGTGTTATTACATATATATAAACAAATAACATGACATTTTACAAAATTCATATATCACACTTGTGGTAAACATTTGTTTAAATTTACATTTGATTTCGAACAGATTTAATTTATAAAATTTTAAAAATTATATTATAATATAAAATATGAGATATTATATAATTATAATATAAAATATTATAAGTGTCGATTATTTTTAGGATTTATAAAAATACGAAGGATATAAAATATATTTTTATTACAATATATTATGGGTATATTATGTGTATCAAACTTCGTTATTTAATAGCTGTGTCGGTTAGGGTATTATCTCTCTTTGTTACAACTTACGAAGTACGACATTATCTATTTCAGAAGTTTCACGAGACTAACTAAGAGCTGATGCTTGGTTGCATTGCATGTCCACACATGACGTACTTGGTCCCTTCACTCCATTTTCAGTGAGTTGTCCAAATCTATGTATATCTTCTTCTGTTTGTTTCTGATATAAATGTGAGCTCTGAAATATGTCATTATTTAATAAAGTCTAATTTCAGAATATTATTATTCACATTTTGTGAAATGATTGATATTGAATAGGCTTTGTGTCATAATTCCTTAATTTTATTTTCACTTTAGAGATTAACTTTTCACTCGCTTTTTGAATAATTCCTAGCTATTTTTGTTATTATTGTCATATCTTTTCAATAAAGGCTCTTAAATTACCTATATATAACATGCAATAATAGTTTATTGGTTTAAAGGACAAAGTCTATAGTTTAACATAAAATAAAAGCAAAGTGATTTTTCACCACTTATTTGAAATGGGTAGAATGGCTACAATCAAAGTTTGTTCTCAAAAATAAAAAATGTACTAACAAAAGATATATTTAGGTTAAAAAATTGAAGCTTTTTGTTATATATACCAATTTTCCTAATTAGATTATAGTTTTTATCTTAGAAAATGTCTGGCTTGATTTTTTTTTTAAATCTTCATTTCTTCTTCACTAACCCAAACAGTAGAAATACCGTATCTCTCTTTTATTTACTTTTCATTAGTGTCATTTTCCTTGTTCCATCGATGGAACATTTCCTCCTGTTTTTTCACCCATTAAAATGTATGTGGAAGTCAAATTTACCCTTTGGTTAGACAGTGACATTTTAAATATTAAACAAAAACAATCATATTTTACGATAACTTTTTGTACAAAATATTATGCTTTTTAATTTTTATTTTTAGTGTAATAAAAAAAAGACTAATGGTCTTTATCGTATATCTATTTTAAGGACAATAATACTATAACTCTCATTTTTAACTCCCATATTTTACTCTTTGACGTGGCTTAGTGTGAGTCAGCTAGACTAATGGTCCTTGACGTACCACTCATTTCACTCCATCTTGCTATTGTGGTGCTCAATTAGACTCAAGCTTTCATTCTCCCCAATTACATACGGTTGATTTTTTCATTCACGTGTGTCCTAAAAGTTGTTTTTTATGTTTTGACTCAAATTTTATTTTGTATTCAAATGTATAATGTTCAGGTTTGAGATATTGGTCACAGATTTAGAATTGCGAAGATTTGGGTTGAAAAACTTCAAATGGTCATAACTTCAAATTGGTCACAGATTCTAAGGTATATTTTTTTTTTCGTAGTATTTTTTCACCAACATTTTCATACTTTATAGCTTTATTTGAGATACTCAAAATACTTGAAAAATTCTGGAAATTTTTGTGGTGTATTATTAAATTTTGTATTGATTTTCCACGATTTTAATGGAGGAAAATGTTGGCACAAAATTAAAAAAAAAACCCACAATTTGACGTTTGTTGTCCCTGCAACAAATGTAATAGACGTTAGTTGATATTTGCTCAGTGACAACATGTGTCAATTTAACGTCTTCTACTATGATGTTGGACCTTCAACAGACGTCAAAAGCCTACAAGAATCTACGTTAAAAGTCATTTTTGTGTTAGTGTAAGGACATTGCACACTAATAAATGTTAAGATTTTCATGTTTTTTTATTAGTTAACATATATTAATTTGCGGGATAAACTTTACACAATTATTTTAATAATTTGATGTAATTTTTATCAATAATATCTTTTATTAATAATTTGAATTTGAAAGTGAAACAAAAGAAGAAGAATTTGAATTAATAATGAGAAGAAAGCATTGACTATGTCATGATTTCTATAAATCCAAACATTGCATAAGTAGTGGAAAAGTTAGTATATCATGTCAAATTTAGGTGGAGAGTACTAAAATGTTGTTAAGAGAATTCTTAGACATATTAGGAGAACCTTACGTTTTGGATCATATTTTAGAGGATAAAAAATTGTTGTTAGACTCTATGTTGCACGTTTCTATGTGTATGCACTTGTATGAGCAGCACTAAGTTGATTTATCAAAGTTATAGTATATTATAATTTTTTTATTACATAAAGTAAGTCATTAAGCATGCAAGAAATCTATATACATATAAAAATTGATAGAGAAATTTGAGGACGAGTAACAAAAATTATTATGCATATATATAGATAATGAAAATGTCTTTCCTTTTAAGACAAACCCATATAAACATATAGATTTAAATATTCGGTTGGTCCTCGTTTTTATTTGAAAATCTCAATTAAATCATCATATTTTTTTTAGTTTCAATTTAGAACTAATGTGTTACAAGTTGGTCTTTTCCGTTAGTACACTACAAACGACGTCAACTGATATCCCACACTTCAGCTCTAAGTTTTTTTTTTCAATATTTTTAAATTATAAAAAATTGTCACATGTTAAATGAGCGGTTTGTCACATGGTAGAGGAAGTGTCACGTGTCACTATTGTGGCAAGTATCATGCGAAAAACCTCAATTTAATTCTTATATTTGTTATTTTATCTCAATTCAATCATTTTTTTTTTATTTTGGAGTAATTTCATCTCTCTTCAGATTAAGCCCAAATTTAAATTTTTATATAAATGTGATAATGATATTTTTATTAAAATTGATATTTTTAACGAGATTAAATTTATTTAAATTTATAGTTTACATCAAACTCTATTTAAATTTTATTTTAAAATTCTAAATAAATATATTTATTTTAAATTGTTATAGACTATTTTAAAATTTTACATTTGAATTTATAAAGTTGTTATTTTTAAATCAATTTTAACACTTGTATAGAAATTATTAATATATAAATATTTGAAACAAAATTTAAATAAAGTACAATGTAAAATATAAATTTAAATAAACTTAATCTTGTTAAAAATATTAATTTTAATAAAAATGTCATTGTAATATTTATATAGAATTTATATAAAAATTAAATTTGGATTCAATCTCGAGAATAATGAAATTGCTTCTGGTTAAAACAAATTGGAACTCAATTGAGACAAAATAACAAATATAATAACTAAATTAGGATTTTTCACATGACATTTGTCCCAATAGTGACATGAAACATGACCACGTCAAATTGCCTCTGCCACGTGGCAGGACCCGTCATTTGACATGTGATAAATTTTTTTAAACTTCAAAAAAATAATAAAAATTTGAAAAAAAAATCTAAATAGTCACAAACTGATACGTGACACATCTGTTAACATCATTAATATTGTACTAATGAAAATATCAAATTGTAACACATTTTTCAAAGATGAATACCATATTGAGACTAAAACAAATCTAATAACCTAATTGAGATTTTCAAACAAAAACAAAGATCAATCAATGGTTGAAATCAAACAAATCAAACACATATTAACACTTTGTTCCCGACACAATATAAGATAAAAATATGAAAAACATAGCGAATCTTATAATAAAATCATTTTAACACTTATAAGTTTATATGACATCAATCCTATCCTGACTAATAAAAAATGTAAACAACATGAATGATAAAAGAATAAACAATAATGATGTTAATATTTGATTGATTTAATCAAAATCTGAGATAATAGTTGAGAATAAAATAAATAAAAGTCTCACATCATTGATTTTTTCTCTTTCTTCCATGCATATTGCTATAAGAGGACACTTATGGTTCCTTATTTCTCCCTCCCAAATAAACTTCCTTTTTCTTAGTAAGAGAAAAATTAAGAGAAAAAAGAAACAATCATTTTCCTTTAATGTTCTATCAATAATAATATTTTTAAAGAGAGATTGTTTATTGTTTTCACTTGAATTTTAGAGAGGTGTTTTTCTTACATTCTTGTACATTGAAAATTATGTTCTTCTATTCTTATTTTCTATTTTAACTCAGTTAGTGTTTTGTCACTTGAGCTGATATTTCACTAAATACAAATATTTATGGAAAGAACTTAGTGATTATAAGCATGTACACATTTACAATGTCATTCAACCTTTGGTTGATTTCATTCAAGAAAACTAGCATTCTTGTACCTAATGATAATGAAGTTGTGGATGAGATCATGAGAAGAAAAAAGAATTATTAATAATAAATGTTGATTATGAAAAAATCTATGATTCAATAAGATGTGAGTTTATGTATTATATGATAGGTATACCATATTTTTGTAGTAAATAAATTGGTTGGATAAAAGCTTGTATGGAATTATTTATAGTTTATATATTAGTGAATGAGAATCCAACTATGGGATTAGAGAACGAACTAGTACAAATTTATCTAAAACTCTAAATTGTAGTTATATAAAAATTCCTTTTAAGTATCTAGGCATGCCTACAGGAGGAAACCTAAGAAAACAACAATTTTTTACAAGATGTGGTGGGTAGGGTTAGGAATAAATTATCTAGACGCCAATGTAGGTTATTGTCGTTTATCAACATGCATTTCTTCAGTATCATTATTTTATTTGTCCTTCTTCAAACTGGCAAAAAACACATAACTTACGAAAACATGGAAAATTTCATTAAGGATGAGAGTACGAGGATAGGAAGATAGTTTGGATTAAATGGAAAATTTTGTGCAAACCAAGGAAAGAAGATTCTTAGGTATAAGAGATACTGAAAACTTTAACATGACTTTACTAGCAAAACTTTGGTAAAGATTAGGTGTGGAAAACCAAGAATTATGGGAGGATGAGTTAGAATCTAAGTATGAATCATAATGGAACCTAAAGTTAGTGGTATAGAAATGAATGAATAGTAGTGATGGAATGGTTTACACAAAGTATATGAGGAAGGACAACAAGAAATTGATTTGATGGCAAATTACACTAGTGCATTTTTTTGGTTTTACATCGCCTTATAGGCCTTAGTTATTGCAGAACCGAAACCTACAAAGACGCGGTGACATTTTTACAATTTTTCAAACTTTTTTTCCCTTAGGTCAAAAGCCAACTGAAGCCTATAGGGGCTTTTCTGCCTCAGTCAAAAGGCAATCGAAGCCTATAAGGCATTAAAGTTCCTTAAAATTTCAAAAAATGCCATTGGTAGGAAAGTTTTTGGCCTTAGGTGGAAATGGACCGAGACAGTATGCACTTTAGGCCTTAGTTATTAATTGAACTGAGGCCATATATCTTATTTAGGTCCCCAAATCGTGAATTGCAACATTGTTCCTCTTCATCCCCAAATCAAACCTTTATTGTGCGATTCAGAGCCACCATAGTGTGTTGCGCATTTTGATCATTGCAGGTGCTTGGTGGCGCGATTAGGGTTTCTATGAGCATCAAGATGATGTTTCAAGGTGCAAGTGATTTCAACGGCAGCTCGCGGTGAGGCTGAACTCACGATGCAAGCGCTGACACGTTCGTTATTGTGACGACGATTTCCGATATGCTTGTGTTGTATAGGTGGTATGTCGCGACATTCGCGTCTACAATAGAGGTCTGTTGTCGTTCGTGTTCTGCTGCAGGTTAGTTGATTCTGTGGTGGTTGAATGGACTGGTGCGAGGCTGCGATGGTCGACAAATTTGTATGTGGCGGCAATGTGAAGAAGATGGTCGCTAGGGTTCGAAAACTGCAGGTTGTGTTTTTGCTTCGGTTAGCACACTTGAGGTCAAAAGTCATGCCATTTTGGCCTCGCCCTAATATGCCTCGGATCTGGAACCGGAACAAAATACCAAAATCAACTGGTGCCAAAAGTCCTTATTGCACTAGTGTTAGTATGAAAAGTTAGGGTAGGGAATAAAATCAAATTCTTGGAGGACAAATGGGTGGAAAAATGCCACTTTATTATAGGTTTCTTAGACAATATGTTATTTCAAATTGCAAATAAAACAATGGGGGAGTTAGGTGGATGGAATGATGGTAATTAAGTATGACACTTGATATGAAAAGAGAATCATATTAGTTTGAGAAACTACCTAAGAACAAGAATTTAACCAATTCATAATAAGGTAATACTTTAGTAGAGAAAGTGAGGACATATGGATTTTAAAAAATCAAGATAAGGAGTATTTATGATTAAGTTTATGTATGACACACTATGATACAATATATGCAGGAAAAACACTAGTATGTTTAAGTCCTTTTGTAGTGTGAAGACTCTCCTGATGACTAGAAAGTGTTATTGAATAAGGTATCAACAAAGGAAAACTTGACACAGAATTATATAATGTATTAACAAATTATGCGAGCTATGGAAAGAAAAATATGAAAATGTTAGACACAGTTTTTCGTTACAAAATAGTTCAAAAAGTCTGAGAATTGTGTGATAAGTAGGTAGGAATAAGTTGTGTTTACCATATAACTAACTTTGAAGAGTTCCATCTAATGGAATCAAATGAGAAACAAAATAGAATTTGAAAGAGTTTTTGGATAGTAATTAATTGAGAAATTTGGAGTCATATAAATAAGGTAATTTTCAAACAAGAGAAGATAGGTGTGAAAGAAATATTTTCCACGACTACAATATTCTGACTGGTACCTAAAATCTCCAAGCTATAAGGGTTGTACATTTTAATGGAATATTAACTTTTACCTATATAGCATCCGAAGGTAGAAACAAAGTAGATATACAAGTATATTGTATCATGGGGTGAAAATAGAGAAAGTATACCACTAGGGATGCCGAAACAAAACATTGGCCTCCTACCAACCTACATCCTTACACAACCAAACTATGCTACGTATTGAGTAGGGCATTTGTGAGAACATGTACTTTTTAGAAAATATTTGAGATGCGATTCATAAATTTTTATGGCTAAGTTAGTTTATAAGTAGCACAAGTTTGTAGGGGCTAAGTAGAAGTTGACCAATGAGCTACACTAAAAAATAGAAATTACTTTGGACAGCAATTGTGTTTTTTTTTTCTTTAGTTCTACGCGTGTCAAGAATTCTACAATTAAACTATCATCTACAACAATACACTACAGTTAATTAAAAAAAAATCTATTTTTAGTCTTACTTAAAAAGTAAGTATCCTAGTCGTGCTTGGGATTAAATTCTCTTAATGAATAATATTAAACATGTTTTAGACTTTAACTTTGATGTTTAAAAACAAAAATATTGTCATTAGATGATAACTTGTCTCACTAACAAAATCTCATCCATTAATATATAAAATTATGGGATATAAAATTATGAAGATGTCCTAACCCACATATAAAACAAGATAGAAATAAGACATGCATAGAGTTGTTACTTCGGATCTGTGTTTAGATGTCCCAAATACTTTATAACCATAGTTTTTTTATGGAAAAAAAAAAAAGAAAAAAAGAAGGAAGATACAGTTCAAACCAGATGTAATAGTTAACCAACCAAATCAGATTAAGATCCTCCATTTACAATATCAAATTCTTAAATCTTGTTCTGTACTTTGGTATATATAAGAGGAGAGAAATAAAAAATATGCATGTTATTTTATAGTTGTGCTTCAAGTGTCACAACCATAGTTTTACAACAGAAAGAGAATCTCAAACCTTTGTTCCAAGATTCGCAGTCAACTTGAGTCCATCAACTAAAATATTACATTGCATTAGAAAAAAACTATTGCCTACAAGATTATATACACCACTCAAACTTAATTAGAAACCTTTTTTTTCTCTAATGTCAATAATATAACTACAAACCCTAGTACCAAAGTTATTAAATATCCTCTTTGAAGAGAAGTCATGGCAATTGAGATGGGATGCAAATCTTACTTAATTTGTTGTTCCCTTACCACCTAGCAAACATTTTATGGTTCAAAAAAAATCTTTGTACATCTTTGTACGAACTACTATAATTGTTTCTAGAAGCAATTATTTAGCTTGGTTTTCAACAATCCACGACTTAATCTTCATTCCACATGGAACCCAAATACTACTCTCGTGATGATTGGTAGTGATATTTAAACAAAAGAGAAAAGGATTTGAAAAAAAAAAAAACTAATAAGTGTAAATAAAAGAGAAAATGATTTGAAAATAAAAAAATAATAAGTGGGTGTTATGATTTAATTTGAAAAAAAAAATTGTGAAAGATAATGTATTTGTTTTAGAAAAGAAGGTGTAGAAGTTTCTTGAATTAAGAAGAGGCGTGGAAGCTATGTTTAGGTGGATGCTGGGAGAATTCCACACCCATCAACATGCAACAAATGTAGTTATTAATAAACAAAAGAAAACAAATACCTTATTCATACGGAACTTTCTCGACATAAGATGTAACGCAGTACCTTCTCGCCCCTTCCTTTCTATTCTTTCTCCTAACTTTCTTTCCTTACTTTCTCTCTCCCTCATCCTTATATTTCCAACGGAACCTTCTAGAACCACCATAACCCCAATCTCTCTCCCCTATCTGGCGCGCATCCACACCATTCATCTGCGCCTCTTCCTCCATGGCTCCGCCGCCTCCGGTGGAACACAACGCTGACTCCACTACCACCGCCTCTGCCGCCGCAGACTCTCAGAGATCCATTCCCACACCGTTTCTCACCAAAACCTTTCAACTCGTCGACGACCAATCCATCGACGATGTTATCTCCTGGAACGACGACGGATCAACGTTCATCGTCTGGAACCCTACCGTCTTCGCCAGAGACTTGCTTCCTAAATATTTTAAACACAACAATTTCTCCAGCTTCGTTCGCCAGCTCAACACTTACGTAATTCATTTCAACTCAATCACTTCCGATTTCTTGTTCCTGCTTATTTTTATTTGTTTTCCTAATTTTCTTTTTCGTTTTTGCCTGATTTGCAGGGATTCAGGAAGGTCGTACCTGATCGGTGGGAATTCTCGAACGAGTGTTTCCGCCGTGGCGAGAAGCGGCTTCTGAGCGAAATTCAACGGCGGAAGATCTCGTTGCCGGCGCCTTCGACGTCGCTGTCTCCGACGGCTCCGGCGACGGTTGCTGTTCCGTCGCCGATGCCGTTGACTGCGATTCCGATCATTTCGCCGTCGAACTCCGGCGAGGAGCAGGTGATATCATCGAACTCGTCACCGTCGCTCGCACCGGCGGAGCTCATCGACGAGAACGAGAGGCTTAGGAAAGAGAACGTTCAGTTGACGAAAGAGCTCTCGGAGATGAGATCGCTCTGCAATAATATTTATGCTCTCATGTCAAATTACGCGAACGCCAACGGTAACGGTAACGGAAGTTACCAAACGGACGGCGGTGCTGGTGGCGCTCAGGGAAGTAGGGAGTCCGGCATGACTGCGGTGAAGCCGCTCGATTTGATGCCGACGAAACGGATCTCCGGGGAGGACGCAGCGGAGTTGAATCCGAAGCTGTTCGGTGTGGCGATTGGAGCGAAGCGCGCGAGGGAAGGAGGAGGAAGCGGTGGAGATTGTGGAGAAGAAGGAGGTAGAGCAAATAAAGATACGCTGCTGCGTCTTCATCATCCGGGTCCTGCGGACGTAAAATCTGAACCGTTGGATTGCCAAAACCACCGCGAGAATCAGGAAACGCCGTGGTTGAGTCAGTGTCACATAGCAAATCAGAGGGTTTGTCATTGACACGCGGCGATAGTTAAGTGAAGGAACATTTTAGATTAGATACGCAATGGCGTAGGGAATCCGAGACCCGGCACGCGGAGACGCACGTGAGAGTGTCACGTGCATCGTTTAACCGTTTGGGACCGATTCCCAGAAGGTTCTCAGAAGTCAGAGGAAAACGATACTTTGTAGTCTTCTTTCTTCTCTCTCTTTCTTTCCTTTTTTTTCATTAATTGGATTTAGCCTGTAGATTTGCCTTTGAGGGTAGTGTTGAAGATTTTATTTAGCCCTATTAATTATTTTTCCTCAAAATTCTTATGTGAATATGTTAATTAATACCATGCTGCAAATTTGTGATTGCTTTTGGATTTTTCTCCTCTCACCTTTTAATCTTCAACTTAATTTTTTATGGAGATTATTATTACGACCTTAGAAAAGATTTCGTAAAATCAATCAGAAATTATCTCTAACTTTTTGTGAAAGCTGCTGCGCTTGTTTTGTTCCTAATTTCTTTGTCATGAATTATTATTGTCATATATAAATATTATTGTATTATTAAATGTTAAAAATTATAAAATTAATATTCGTTGAACCAGTTTAATTAGTGGCTTTAACTAGTATTTGACTGTTCGGTTTTCATAAAATAGATTTATTCACATTAATAAATATTAAACTGAAATTGAGTTTGGGGAGTGATATGGAGAAGAATGATATTCTAGAATAGTTAAATCAGGTTGGAAAAGGTGCCGAACCAATACGCGTTTGGAAAAAATCGAAACAACGTTGAAAATCTTGGTAACTGAAAAAAGAAATAAATGAGATAGCTTTCATATCGGTCGAATTAAAAATGAATTAGAGAGGGAAAAAAAGCAGAAAAGATATTTAAGTGGAGAATTTTCAAGTGAATTTTTGTGTTCTGTATCATGAAAAATAAGAAGAAATCTATGTATGAATTGACTTGTTTTGAAGGGCAAACAGGGAGAATCATTAGGAGAGCTAATTTAAATTTAAAACATAATTTTAATTTAATCGTCTAAGAGATATGCACCATAGTTGTTATATATATACACGTGAGTTATACTTAATTAGGTATTAACTATTGGGCACACTTTTAGAAATTTCTTGCTTTGTTTAGAAGATCTTGTTTAGTTGTCTATTGCATTAATTATTTTTAATAATATATATTTATTTCATATTAATAATTTTCTTTCGCAACATGTATATTTGCTCACGAATTCTAAATCTCTTAAATAGAGAATTCTAAATCTCTCAAATCAAATAATGTTAATGTAAATCCATGGTTGACATTAATTAAAATGTTCAAATCGTGTATGTTCTAAATAAATTTTATAAACATAATTTTATTTGATCTTAAAACAAATTAACTTTAAAGTGGAGGATAGAAAGAACATAACTAGAAAAAAGAGGACAACGAAAGTAAAGGTCGACTGAATTAATCTCCAACCAATTTGTTTATTTTAAGTTTAAATATTATTTTAATCTTTTTTATGCAGTTTATTTAATTTGTTTCCTTTGTTTTTCTTAAGTTTAATTAGATTTCTATTTTATTAAATTGTGTTTAATTTAATATTTTTGATGGCATTGTTTATATTGATAATGACAGAATATACATAATAATATTGTTTCCATTACACGAACGATTTTAATTATGATTGTTTGTATTTTATTCGAATAAATTTTCATTTTAGTTAAATTTTGTCAATTTAGTCTCATCTTACCGTTCAGTACCCTCAACATTCACTTTATTATGATCATCATCATGTACTCCTTCATCACTCTCGTCTTCTATTTTATTACTCTCAAACTTCACTTTTTCATGTCCTTCATCATTCACTTTTTCATTACCCTCACCCACCATTTCATGACTCTTAAACTCCACTTTATTATGTATCTCACCACCACCCACTTGTCAAAATAAATGGGGCAACAAATTTGTCGTTCTTCAAATGGTAGTGTTTCAAGGAGAATGGATTAACTCCCATTTGCAATTATGATGAGCAGTGACAGAGTATTATGAGTGCAGGGGTGCCTTGGGCCCCCCAAAAATTTTGAAATTTTTTTAACAATAAATATTTTGATTTTTTTATTATAGATATTAGGTATTTTTTATTTTAATTTGTTATAAATATTAAATCAAATATTTTATTTCTTTTATAAACATAATAATTAATATTCATAAATAATAAAATATAAAATCAAATATAATAAATAATAAAGATTAAAAGGATTTATCAGGATATTTTTTATTATTTGTTTTCATTATAAATTGTGTCTTTTATAAATTGTTCTCACATTTCATTCTCATCTATTGTTTTGAAAAGAAAAAGATCTATTATTTTTTTCCTTATTTCTCCTTTATTATCTTCCATCCTCAAGGAAGAAAAAAGAAGGTAATTCTTTCGTCTTACTTGATAGTGAAATATTAATTCAATAATTTATTTAATGAGCATCTTTTATATGTCTATGCCTTGAATTTCTTACAAATTGTTCTCATCTTCCATTCTTACCTATTTTCTTTTGTTTCTGAAGAGAAAAAGATCAATTATTTTTGCTTTCATCTCTCAACTGTTCTCTTCCATCCTCAAAGAAATAAAGAAGAAGGTAATTCTCTTTTGTCTTACTTGATAGTGAAATATTAGTTTAATAATTTATTTAATGAGCCTCTTTTATATTAATTTTTTATTTTATCAACATAGAAGAAAAAATGATTGTACTGTGTGTTTTCTATAATTGAATTTTAAGTGTGATTTGATTATCATCGAATTTTCTTTTGGTATTTATGCCTCTCAATTTTTTATTAGATTATGATAAATCATTTTTTAGTATTTTTTTAAAATAGGTATATTGATGAAGAATAAAAGAATAGATTCATTTTTTAAAAGTGATAAAAGGAAAGCTAACCGTGAAAATGAAAATAGGACAAATTCAACTCTTCCAGATATTCTGAAGCATGATACTAATGTTCTAATTGTTCAATCAGAGGAGCCCTTTTAAGGTTCAAAAGATTATAGATAATTCTGAAGCATTATTTGTGATTTCTTTTTTAGTTATCGTTATACTAAGTTATGTATTCATTTTTATTGTGTTAGTGACAATAATGAAATGTATAAATTTTGGATGTATTATTTGAGCTCTCCCAAGAATATTGGTCAAGATCCGCCACTGGTGACGAGCTGTGTTAAAAAAAATGCATGTTAAACACACAAAAGGTAAGACAATAATTTTACTCACTATTAATCTAATTTAAATACAATGTCATATTGTACACTCTATCATTATCAATTTAAACAATATTATAGAAAAGATCAAATTGAACACAATTTAAAAAAATAAAGACATAATTGAATGTAAAAAAAACAAGAATTAAATTAAATAAATTTGATCAAAAAAATCAAAATAGTATTTAAGTCTTTATTTTATTTTATTTTAAAATATTCCAAAAATCTTGAAAAAAAAAAGTGTATGATATATTAGTCGACAAATAACATTTTATTAATGGAACACTTCTTGTATATTTTTGAATTTTTTTTCTTTCAAACAAAAAGATGAACATTAAATTTAATCATATATATTATATGGAATGTGTTTGGCGTCATTGTCATAAGATCCAAGAGTAGGGATATTTTTGGAAGGATAGGGAAAACATCTCATACCACCCAGGTGTTAAGTGGAGGGTTCCATGGCCATGTCAATTTTCTATTAGCTCCCAACCCTAACCACAATTTGTGATATTTAAAATTTAAAATAAAAAAATATTACTATTAATACACATAAAAAATCATTGTTCCATGTAACATTTTCAACCACGAGCATGCTATTATTAAGGACCGTTTAGTGTAAGAAAACGTTTATCTTTTCAATTTATCAAAAATTATAAAACTTCTTGATTTTATGTATCGTTTTTATTTTGATCTTGTTGTATGACTCACCACTTCTTCTTTACACTATTTGTCACTTTTTATTATTATTATTTTTATTATTATGTTTTTTTAGTGCTTCGAAATGTGATATGTAATATTGATTGGGATATAAATCTTTAAATATTTACGATTGATTAAGTTTTAAAATATCGATTAATGATAATTATTGATAATAAAAATGTGAGTTTTTTTCATCTTATTTACATGTCACAAGTAGAGTCATCAATAAGTATATAATATATAATAATCAGATTTGTAGGATTTTATAATACATCGATATTTAATTTGTATTATGTATCAGTGTTTGACACATATCTATATATGATATTTTAGATATTTTAATGATATTTCCTAATTAAGTATCTAAAATATAAACCAGTAATACTTTTATGATGATAATAATTTATAATTTTTTATGTTGAAAAAGTTGAATACATTTAATTTTAATTTGGATTCACATTATAATAATTATATATTTATCATGTTTTTAATAATTTTTATATATTTTTCAATATGCATATATCACGTATATATTCTATTATTTTAAAAAATAAGTGTATTGGTATATCGTATACATGTTCTATGTATCACTGTATCAAGATTGTTATTCTTAACTAGAAGGAAATGAGTTTACAACTACACATAAAGTGAATCCTACAGATTAGGGGATTACGACACAATAACAACATTTTGATTTCATAAAATAACAATAAGAAATGAATACTTAATTTGAATAGTGAATTGCAATCCAATAATAAAAATTAGCTATAGAATGAAACATCAAACTTCAAATTTTCTTGTTAAGGTTAATTCTATATATATATATATATATATATATATATATATATATATATATATATATATATATATATATATATATAAGGTTTCCAAAGATTTCTTAAATATATACCAAGTAATTAAAATGTTCAAGCAAATCTCTTATCCAGGTTGACTAGCATAAAGAGGAAGGATAATCATTGACCAATTATTAATGAAACTCTTGTTGTAACAAGTGTTTCATTGATATGTGAATGAATAAATGTACTTGTGATGGAAGGGCAATAATGGGTGTTTCCCATATCTATTATGTTTGCTAAAAGTACTCAACTCATATGATTCAATGGAGAAACAACACTTAACTTTTCAATTATTAATGGGAGATTATACTATTGTGAGTGAATATTATCATTATTATGATACTTAAATGAGACCATTCCTCAAAGTTATTTAGAAATATACAAAAGGATTTATGAGAATCACATTGATGTTCAAGTCTTAGAAAATAAAATATCATTGCAGGATTTTTGTGGACAACCTTCAAAGAATATTTCATATAGTATGCTAAAAGTGTGACAAATGTCGAGGACACACTAATCTCTATTATGTTTCGTTAGAATAGTTACATTCATTAAGTCCCTATAGCCATTTTATAAGTGTTAAATTGATATTTTTGGCCCAACCACAAAAGGAGGTCAAGAACTATATCTTTTTATTGTAGCAAATTAATATTTCAGAAAGTGAATTGAAGTCAAACCAATTACTGTAATTATAACATCCAAAGTCCAATATTGTTGTTGCATTTAATTACTATAATGGATGTTGTTACATTCAATTATATTTGACATTTTCTTGACATATATTACTTTGAATTGATGTTGTTGTGTTAATTTAAATTTGACCTTTATTTAATATGTTACTTTAAGTTGACGACATTGTGTTTTTTTTATTATTATTAAAAGCTAATGTTAGGCATCATTGTGTGTTTTGACATCTCAACTATGTTGATACTCCAAAGCACATTTACCATTTACCATCCCATGAAGAATATTATTAAAAGATAAATAAATAAAAATAAACAATCATGGGGAACAAACCAAACCCATGATCAAAGAATACATATCACACACTTTTAAACCAAAACTAAGCTCCCCTATGTATTGGAAGTTGATATCTATTGTTAAAAAACAATCCAAACTAATACTAGAACGTAAAACAAAATATCATTTAAGAAATTTTCTATTTACCAAACTCATATTAGTCAACTTATCAAAGCCTTAATTTCCTTCTCTAAAATATGTGAAACTTTGAACTCCATATCTCTCTCTACAAAGAATTAGACACTTCCTTCATATTGAAGTCAAACTAATCACTCTAATTCTAACATTGAAAGTCGAAATAGTTCTTATGGATGACAATTGTTTGTCATTTCAAAGTTCCTCATAGAGTAATAATTAACTATTAAACTCAATTTGCTAACCAAAAAGTGTGTGGCAATACAAACTTGAGATCAAGCAAATTTTTAAACCGATTAAACACCCTTGAACAAATGACTGAGTTGAGATGGCCAACAAAGTTATCTTACTGGGTATTATGTAAGACCTCAATAAGATAAATGTCGAATGGGTGGATGAATTTTATCACATGCTATGATCTTATTACAAGATTCTTTGGTCCACCATGAAGTAAACTTATTTATATCTTAGTGTTTTCTTCTTAGGCATTTTCACTAAGATATACTAATATACTAAAATAATTATTTTTCTCATAATCATAACATGTTTGGACCTGTTACTTTGTCCAATACATCATACTTTATATTAATATTATTGTGTTCATTTATATTTGACATTAGTTTGATATATGTTATTTAAAATAGATGTTATTGCGTTAAATTATATTTGACCTTTGTTTAGCATGTTATTTTGAATTGGTGTTTTGTGTTAATTTAAATTTGACCTTTATATGATATGTTAATTTAAGTTGACTTGTATTATTTTTTTTTTAATTAAAAGCTCATTTTATGCATCATTACATTTTTTGACATTTCAACTATGCTAACATCTTAAAGTACATTTATTATTAAAAAATAAATAAAAATAAAATAAATAATCATGAGAGGTAAACCAAACCCATGATCAAATCACACACTTCTAAACCAAAAATAAGCTCCCTTGTATATTGAAAGTTGATATCTATTATTAAAAAAAAAAAAAATCAAACTAATACTTGAAGATAAAACATAATATTATTTAAAAAAAAAATCTATGTACCAAACTCATATTAGTCAACTTATCAATACAATAATTTTTTTTTTCTAAAAATATGTGAAACTATGAACTTCATCTCTAGAAAGAATTAGGCACTTCTTCCATCTTAGTCTAAGATGATATCAAAAGTACATGAAAATTGAGTCACATTCGAACCAAAGACGTGAGAATATTTTCATTTAAGCACACTTCATATATAGCATAAATAACTTGCATAAATCTAAAAATAATTTTGCAAGCCTAAAAAAACATAAAAACAACAAATATTCTTTTTTACTACCTCTAAAAATACCACCACAAACAATTAAACTCATACAACCTTTTGCAATATTATCAATATTCACTTTGATTCAATGTACATTCAGAAATTTCCAAATCACTAAAAATTATAAAGAAGAATGAACTTAAACCGAATGAGAAAACATACGAGTAATCATCAAATAACATATTCAAGTGCTAGTATTCATTTACATTCAACCTTTGTTTAGTATATTTTTAATTGATTTTTCATTCATTTACAATTCGGTCTCTATCTAATTCGTTATTTTAAATTAACGTTATTCTGCTCCTTTACATTTAGTCACTGTTTAATATTATATACTTTAAATGGACTAGTAGTTTTACACCGTATAATGTAATATAAATTTGTATATCTTTCAATAATTATATTAAAAAATACCCACGATAATATAAAATGAATGGGTAAGTTATAAGCTCATGTTTTATCCATGCATGCATTATTATTTACCAAAGCAGAAAAAAAAAAAAAAAACACTGTAATAATACTTTTCCAAATACGGGCAACGAGGTTCAATGATTGAAGGGAAGAAAACTGAAGATCTTATGGTCACATAGATATGATAAAAGTGAAACTTTATGAGATTTTCTGAAAAAAGCTTGATTATTAAATTAAAAATAGGATTAAATTTTGAAAGGCACCAAAACACTTTTTCTCTTTTGTTTTCGAAAAAAGAGGGTGTAGTTGCAGATATTTTAAATAAAAAATTGAAATGATTTTGGGAGCACTTACTCTATCCATCAATGTCTATCTATCACTTTCAGCTGCAATTTTTGAATTAACAATTCTTCCATCTACAGTGCATTGACCACCTTTATTTATTCCTATCATCTTTATCATCTTCTATTAGGGTTTTAATGAGGCTAATAATTGAAACTTGGTTACTTATTCCTCCATCCTCATCATTTCTTTCTATATCAACATTCTTTTTACATTCTCTTCATTTCTTTCTATACTTTAATGTGAAACAAACATTATTTGAATTCTCAATCTTATATGTATTTGAATTATACTAACTATAATATAATTTTAGATTATATATTTTAAAATATATTTTTAGATTTGAAAATATGTTTTTAATTTGTAAACATATTTCAGAATAAATATAATTTAAAATACATTTGTAGATTCATAAATATATTTCAGAATTTAAGAATGTACTTTGAACAGTTTTATCTAAAAGTTTTCTGTCATGCTATCTTTTTAAACTTGTAATTTGAAAGTTAATTTATTATAATTAGTCAAAACACGTATGTATGTGATTTTTTATTTTTATAATAGAAACAAATTAAATAATTACAATTTTAAAATTAAATAAAAATAATTTTTACAATTTTATTATAGGTATTTTTATTTATTTTACGGGAAAATCTTTATCATAAATAGTTACTTTAGTTTAAAGTATAGTTAATTTTAAAAAAATAATTAAATTTAGAAAATAGTCACATAAAGAATAAAATTGGTAAATAAATTTGGTAAGATCATTATTTTAGTTTAAAAAATGGTTAAACAAAAACAATAAAATCATAATTATAAAAATAAATATAAATAATTTTTACAATTTTATAATAGGCAGTTTTAATTTATTTTGTAAGTAATTTCGTATTATAAATAATTATTTTAATTTAATAAAATAGCTACATCTAAAAATATCAAGTTATTTGAATTTAAAATATTAATTTTGAAAATTAAAAAAAAAACAAAGTTGATAAAGTTAAAAATTTTATTAAAAAGTTAAAATAAAATATTCAAGTTTAAAAGTATCTCAATATTTCTTAACTTTTGTTCTCTAAATTATAATAAAAATTTGAGTAAATATATATTTTCAGATAAATAAAATAAATAATAAATAAAATTACTTAAAAAAAATAGAAACAATTAAATATATATTCATTTAAATTATTAATATATTATTTTAACATAGCTACAAAAATAAAAAACGTGCAATCAATCCTGATGAGAAAAAAAAGGTACTTTACACATGTGTGTGAAATTGGTAGATATAAACAAGTCAAAAAATTAAAAAATAAAAGAAAAAAGTGTGTAAAGAAAAGAAAAAGTCCAAATTTAACTTTTTTATATATATATATATATATATATATATATATATATATAAACTTTTAAATTATTTAATAAATTATAAATATTTTAATAATTTAAACAAATATAAAATGATTATTAAAATGAGTATGAGGTAAAGACGAGCATAAATAAATATTTTATTCTCATGTCTAATTAAAAAGATTTAGTATTATTTATATTCATATTTATATTCAATTAATACGAAGATTTCACGTAAAAATAGGAATATATCAAAAGTGATAAATCTTTTTTATAAAGAGGGAAAAACTTATAAAAAAAATGTAAATAACCTTATCAGCTACACCGACACAACATTTTCTTTGCCAAATACAATGTTCGAAACAATAACTTACTACTATCAAATACCATAGCAGACAACAACGAAACTTGAGTGAATAATAAACCAAGAAGGTCGAAACGGGCATTTTCATAAAATGGAGGGTGCACAAGAAAAATATGGGGCGCAAAACAAAATTGTCTTAAGACTTAAGTTTCGGGCCTAGTGTGGGTAAAGGCCCATGCTAGGATGATAACCTACCTAACCCAAAACTCAGGGGCTTCTCCCTGCACCCCAAAGCATTTCTCCTGTACCCCCAAAACTTTTTTTGTTTCCAATTTTATCCTTAAATGAAGAAAGAGAAAATACAGTAAAAAAAAATTAACTGCACTGCACTCTTGCACCCGGTCAACACGAATCTGCTTTTGTTGTAAGCCTCTGCACCCCCAAAAAATGCCAAAACGGATGACAGAATCCGCTTCAAGATTTTAAGAAACGGATTTCACTATTCGTTTTGCTTTTTTTTTTCCATTTTTATAAGAAACGGATTTCACAATCCGTTTTATATAAATTAAATTAAATTAAAAAATACTTAAACTTTAAATTGAAAAATTATTCATTTTATTATAACTTTTTCTATTTTATTTAAAGTATATGATTTTTAAATTTTAAATATATTTTTTAATTTTTGTTTTGTTTATTTATTATGTTTTCATATATTTTAATATATCTAAAAATAAAGTAATATATATATATATATATATATATATATATATATATAATTTGATTTGTAAATAACTTTTTGAAAAATAAATGTAATTATAAAAATAAATAAAACTAAATGATAATTAAACTTTAAATTAGATAAAAGAACGAAAATTTATTCCAATTCTTTTTAATTTTATTTTAAATATAATACTTTTTGAATTTTAATTATTTTTTTAGTTTATTATTTTTTATTTTAATCATATTTACGTATTTAATGTATATTTTAAAAATAAAATAATATATTAATATTTTTTAACAAATATTTTAAAATAAATATATGAAAGGAAGGTTGAAATCCGCTTCAAAAATTTAGAAATTTATAACTTTTTTTAAGTCACCAACTTGCATGAAATCTCACCAGCCAAGTTGCTTCATTTCCTAAGAAAAAGAAGGTAAAAAGACAATGGAAAATTCAACAGCTAATAGCAACTTCTGTATGAAACAACATGGCATTGGACAACAAGCCATGATGTTCCCTTACATATATATAAACATTGTTCCATCCCTCCCATAACTTCTCAAGCCACCACTACTTTTTATTTTCCCTTTCCCTACAATGGCTTCACTCTTTTCACCTCTCACCACTATCTTCTTCTTCTTCCTGATAGTGCTATGGCGTGGCGAGGCATGCGAGCCTTTTGCGTGTGACCCAAAGAACGCCGCCACAAGGGGCTTATCTGATTGGAAGGTTGACGGTGGAAGAAAAAGTGAGCTTGTTGGTGAACAATGTGGCGGCAGTTCCACGGCTTGGAATCAAAAGCTATGAGTGATGGTCGGAGGCACTGCTTGGGGTCTCAAATTTACGAAACGGATTACATAAAACCTTATTTCTTCTCCTAGATTCCGTTTCAGCACTCTGGAAACGGCTTCCACGATTCATTTCACCTAAAATAAAATAAAAAACAAAGTTTTTTATGGGAAACGGATTACACACTCCGTTTCCTTAAAAAAAAAATTCTTCTCTGCTCTCTCGAATTTAAGGGTTTAGATGTTGGCTGCATGATGTCATCTACAATACCATCTTAATTTGTTTCATTCTTAATGGCACAACAAATTTGTACTGATAGTAACATTTTAGCTAAATTATTTTCCAAACCACAGGTATCATTTTATATGATTAACAAAGGACCACCATCCACATATTATAGTTAGTGCAAACAGTGCAATAATGGTCTCATCCCATTTCTTTATAAAGAAATTTCACATGTTCCAAAATTGCAATTTTATAATTTCTTCATCTGCTTCGATCTTGAAAGTCTTGTACAGAGAAATTGAACAACTTACGCATTAAAGCACGGAAGGAAAGAAAGAAAGATGAAGGGGAAGAAGACATAGACATGCATACCCTGGAGCGGTGCAGAGTGAGGACAGAGTTTCCTGAAGCGTCCATAAGAATGACTTCATTGGGGTGGCCGATGTAATTGTCAACCCTATAAGCTAGGTTTCCATACGAATCAATCACGGTGAACCCTTTACAACTAATCACTAGGGATTTTTTCCAAACAGTTAACGTTAAGGACGTGCACAAGCTTCCTTCCGTTAAAGGATACTTGTTTCTCTCCCCATCATGCTCACCCTCCTGTTCCTCGTGCACTGCTCTTGACAGAAACTTGAACCTCGGAAACACCCTCATGATCTTGCTTCAACTATGTTCTTCAGTCTGAGGTTAACACTGTCAGCAATCACTACCATGGAATCCTTTTTTAAGGAAACAAATTGTGTAATCCGTTTCTCATAAAAAACATTTTTTTTTATTTTATTTTAGGTGAAACGGATTGTGGAAGCCGGGTGCTGAAATGGAACCTGGAATCCGTTTTGGGATGTGTTGTTTGGTTTTTCAGCAAATGTGAAATCCGTTTTGGGCGATTCTTTTTTATTTATTAATTTTTATTTTATTTTATTATAGATATGGTTAGGACACAGAAGTAAGGTTTAAAAGTAATAGGGTGAGGTGTAATTTTGTAATGAATGAGAAAAGCAAAATGTATGGGAAACGGAATACAGATTCCGTTTCAAAAAAAATTGCAAAATTTTTTACGAAACGGATTACAGAATCCGTTTCATAACCATGTGACACGGATTCTGTAATCCGTTTCGTAAAAAGTTAAAACTCTCAAACCGATACTGGGATGGAGAACAAACGAAGAGTAGAAGAAATAAGGTTTTGGGGGTGCAGAACGTTGGCGACGCAGTAAATTTCATTTACTGCGTGCGTCCCACCCACTTTCACCCACTCTTTCACCCATAGTAAATAAGGATATAACAGTCATTTTTGGAGGTACAGAAGAACTATTGGAGGTGCAGGGAGAAGCTCCCAGTGGTGATTTACAATAAAGGCCGCGAGGGAGCAACACATGATTGCTTTTGGATTCCAAATCGTGGACCAGAAAAAAATAAAAAAAATTCATAGCCCAAATTCTGCCTCTATGGTGGTGAGTAAGAAACATTTTGATTACTCACGATTAAGGTTACAACTAAAAGGATGTGATAGCCTTTTTTTTTTTCTCCTTAAGTAAGCTTCTAAAATATACTTCAACTTGGGAATTCTGATTACAACATGACCTAAATAATTTTTTTCTTTCTTGCAAGTATTTTAAAAACTATCCAACATTTTTAATTGATAATCTTCACTTTAATTAAAAAAAATTATGTGTGTATCTGCTCACTATTAAAGTACTTAAAGATTATCAACAAAGTTTATTCATGAACTCAATTTCTACGACATGTTGACTCAAACACGTCCTTCTCGTGAACATGTGTAATTATTATTTATTATATATAAATAATAAAATAAATCAAAGAGATTATATTAGTAAGAATAAAACTTTATACTAAAAAATCAACAAAAAATAATTTTTTTGTTAATTATATAATATATTATTATTACTGTTAAGAAACGAACAATAAAAGATAGAAGAGTTAAGAGTACGATTTTGGGTCTACAATGGTTAGATAGGATTGGATCTATTATTATATAATTTCAGAAATTTGGAAATTCTAATGTATCTTTGGTGTGGTGTGTAAGTTGAAAATGCAATGATGCATACCGAAGTAAATGTCTTAAATAACATTTGATAATATTTTTAAAACATTTGAAATAATGTACACAAAGGAAAAACATGTCTCAACACACACAGTAATTAACATGTTTAATCACTTTTTGTAATTTAATTTTTTTTAGAAGAATCAATGATTTTTTTATTAAAATTAACGTTATGATTATATAATTACATTAATAAAACAAATCAATTTTATTAATAATTTTAATTTTGATGAAAATTTCTTAATTTATTTTAAAACTTAAAAATATTAAAAGGATCCATTTAATAATTTTGTACAAAAATAAGAATTATAAGAATAATTAAACCTGATTATTAACAATTTTAAAGAAAAAACATTTAAAAAATATGAATTAGGCAAGCCATTATTTCGTTAAATAAATGAAAATTAAATCACTCTGAAAAAAAAGGTTTTCTTTAATCATTTAAATATTTTTTTAAAATGTAATCGAACTAAACCCCTCCGTCGAGCAATGAACACTGATTAAGCAGCAATGGTTGCAGTTTGACTGTCTTCCGTCGTAACCGTCGTTGCAGTTTGATTGTTTTCCGTCGTAGCCGTCGGAATTTAGTGCAGGAAGGAAGTAATTGGAGAGAAAGTAACAGAGTTGTCTCTGACATTGTATCGAAAGCGAAAAGCGGAAAAAAGGGGTTTAGGTCAAGGTTGTGACAAAAAAGAGAAGAGAATCAATGGAAGACGGTGAGATAGAAGAGGGATCGATAGGTGGCGTGGAGGAAGAGGAACATTCTTCAGAGCCTCACAAGTCGGAGGAATCGCCCTACGAAATGTTGCGCAACAGCAAGGCTTCCGTAGAGAACATCGTCGCCGACATACTCTCCATTAAAAAGGACGGAAAACCTAAACAACATCTTCGGGATCTCGTTACTCAGATGTTCTTACACTTCATCACTCTTCGCCAGGTACTCTACTCTGCACTTCTCTTTCATTCTCATTCTCTGATTTAGGCTTTATAACTCTCTTTCTTTTGCTTTCAGGCAAATCGCTCTATCTTGCTTGAGGAAGACCGCGTCAAAACCGAAACGGAGCGTGCTAAGGCGCCGGTGGATTTCACTACGCTGCAGCTTCACAACCTCATGTACGAGAAAAACCACTACGTTAAGGCGATAAAGGCCTGCAAAGACTTCAAATCGAAATATCCTGACATTGACCTTGTTCCTGAGGAGGAGTTTTTCCGTGACGCTCCACAAGATATCAAGGACTCCGTTTTGTCGAACGACGCTGCGCACAATCTCATGCTCCGGAGGCTCAATTTCGAGTTATTCCAGGTTACTTTGCGATAAAATTCCTACTTAACGAGTCTACTTGACAATTTGAAATTAGGTGGATTGGGAAAATTGGGATAGTGAAACAGAAAGGAGTGTACAATATCGTTATTGTATGTTTTCATTTTTATTATATTGGCTTCCGGCAGACGTTTATGCAATGTGCCTGTGCCCTGAATGTTTTTGCATTGAAAAGCTAGAAGCAAGGTTTTTAATTGCACTCGTTTTTGTTTTTGGTCCTTCATATTGTGGGAAATTGTGGACAAATACGACCTCAATTACAGTTACAGAGACTCCACAAATTTCCATTTTGTGATTGAAATCGTGGTTGCAGACTAACTCTAGAACCTTGTCTAGAAGTTAATGCTCTTATAGTTAAACACAATGGGGGAAGAAGCCAACATGGAAAATTTTGAATATCATACAGATGTTAGCGACTCTAACTATGATTCTTTACTACCGTATGCTGAAATCCAAAATAGTGGTATAGAACTTCCTTAAAAAATCCTCATTAGGAGAACACTATCTCAGACGGAAAACTATACACCCATGCACTTATTAATTAGAATTTAAACCAAACAAACATATGTATACATAATAATCCTTAAACCCAGAAAATTGCTCGAATATATAATATATTTTTTTAGATCTGTTGAACTATCAACTGAACTGTTTTTCTTACAACTATATCAGGCAAGGTCAAAGTTAAGACAAATCGAAGATATGAACCAAATCGTAGGTGGGATTTCCAAATCGATCTAGGATCTGACTAATGCATGCACATCTATATATATATATATATATATATATATATATATACATGCATACCCTTCTTAGGTGGGATTTCCGTATCAGTTAAGCACATCGATCTTTAATTTTAAAAAACTATAACAAAAAAAGCAAACAACAATTATGCTTGCTCCTAATTTCACTGCAATTTAGCGGATAAGTGTTTGTATACGTGGGACCCCCATGTAAAATTGTGTACTTTTGTTTTCTGAAGCAAATAATGAAAATTGGTATTTGTATCCTGTTGCCTTCCTCTCCATTTTCACCCACCTAAACATAGGGATAGTGTTGAACAATTCTTTCAAAGGTTTATTTGTCTATTGCTATTCCTTTAATAATCGTGTGTCTTTGAATTTTTCTTGCAAATAGTTGTAGGCATGCTTATAATTATTATTTCCAATTTTGTATCAGCGTAAAGAACTCTGCAAACTTCATGAGAAGCTGGAACAACAAAAGAAAATTCTTTTGCAAACTATTGCAAACCGAAAGAAGTTCCTGACAAGTCTCCCATCACATCTCAAATCTCTTAAGAAGGCCTCCCTGCCTGTACAAAACCAGCTCGGGCTTCATCATACAAAGAAATTAAAGCAGCATCATTCTGCAGAGTTACTTCCTCCAGCCCTATACGTGATTTACTCGCAGCTGTTGGCTCAAAAGGAGGCCTTTGGAGAACCCATTGATCTGGAGATTATAGGAAGCCTGAAAGATGCTCAAGCTTTTGCTCGTCAACAGGCTCACAAGGACAATGGTAATTGGTAGTTGATTTATGAATTTTACCATTATTCTTGTTTGAATATGTGTTGTCTGTACTCTTGCAGCTGATAGCGTATCTACTGACTCTGGATTATACCTAAGGACATTATCTTTTTAATGAATCAGCTTTAAAAACTGTATTGTTTGCTTGAGATATTTATAGATTTTGAAAATTGTCACTGGTTTTATTACTAAAATTGGGATAAAAATACAGTAAAATAAATTTATTACTAGTGCGAAAGTACTGCCGTAAAAGTTTTATTAATGGTCTTTAGTTCATTTTTCTCTGGCTTAATTGAATGGATGTTTAAAAATTTACAATATTTCTACGTGTGTGCCTGGCATAGCTTTGGAATATCTGTACAAAGGTTAAATTGGTTTCTGTTATTTCCAACATACCAGAATGGAACTTAAGGATTCACTATGATGTTTTTTATTATTCAGACAATTCCACTACAGTGGAGAGTTCCAAATTGGAAGACGATGCTCCTGATGAAGAAGAAGATGGTCAGAGACGGAGGAAAAGGCCACGGAGGGTTCAAGCAAAGGAGAGCCTTGACCAAGGGGGAATATTTCAAGTTCACCCGCTCAAAGTCATTATCCATGTGTACGAAGATCAGGATTCTGATTCAAAACCTACCAAACTTATTACTCTAAGGTTTGAGTATTTGGTGAAGTTGAACGTTGTCTGTGTTGGAATAGAAGGTTGTAATGAAGGTCCAGAGAACGATATATTATGTAATTTATTCCCTAATGATACGGGGCTTGAGCTTCCTCAGCAGGTTGTAGTGCCTTTACACAGTTATTGCATAATTTTTTTTTCCTTCCCGCAGTCGATAATCTATTCTCTGACTTATTATTTATATGCCATTTATTTCTATTTGAATGGCGGTGCAGTCTGCCAAACTCTTTGTTCAAGATGCTATAACATTCAATACTCAAAGAACTTCACGTCCTTACAAATGGGCTCAGCACCTGGCGGGGATTGATTTCTTGCCTGAGGTGTCTCCCTTACTTCTTACTGACGACAGTGGAGCAGCCAAGAATGAAAATGTTATATCAGGTCTTTCACTATATCGCCAGCAGAACCGAGTATCGACAGTTCTGCAGAGGATCCGCAATAGAAGAAAAGCTCAATTGGCTCTTCTGTGAGTCACTGTTGTAGTATGTTTGCAGTTTTAGAATGTGAAGGGCCTTTCTTGATATTAATGAATATGTTTTGATTAAATTGAAGTTTGCTATCAGGCATTGCTTTGGTTATGTTGTTGCATTTGCATCTTTGTATTGCTTCTTTGTTTGCCTTCCTGTTGTGATATATCCTGAATTTAGTAAAATTTCATTCTATTTTCGAGCATCTCTGTTTATCTTGCTTTACGTATTTGGTTGGGCACACTTGAGTTCTAATTTCATGAATTCTTCACTGGCTTACAGGGAACAGCTAGAATCTCTCGCAAAGCTTGACTGGCCTCGTTTGTCCTGCAAAAGTGTTCCTTGGGCTTTTCACACTCCTTTGTGCAATTTGGATAGCTGGTCACCAGTAAGACTTCCACCTGTACCTAGAGAGTCCTCATCTTCTGCTGTCATCGATGAAGAGGAGCGTGTTCAGGAACCAATGGATGCTGATGTAAATGAACGTTCTGATGCCACAAAAGCAGAACCTGAGAGTATTACAGAAGACGGGGAGCTTCCAACTTTGCTTCCTAACATGTCCAAGCTTGACCATTCCACACAGCTGAACTTAATTTCTAAAAGTATCGTTCTTCCACTCAATAAAATCAGGTCACAGAGTTTCAAAAAGTATGATGACAGTTCTGATTTCTTGCTGGATACTGAAAGCGATCTAGATGAACCAGCACAGACTGAACTAGAACATGAAAATACGTTATCCAATTACCATGAGCGAAATTCTGTATCATGGATGGATCATGGGCTCAAGGAATTTTGTTTAGTTCTTTGCAGAAAAATCAGTGCAGATGAGAACAATGTGAATTTAGAAGCTAAGGTAAACGAATACTCCTTAATCTACACAGTTTAATTCAGTTATCTATTGGCAATTTGATCTAGACTTTTTATCATTTGACAGATAAAGATCAGTATGGAATATCCTCTGAGGCCTCCTCTCTTTGCATTGAGTGTTCGCTGTATATCTTCTGGGGAAAAGCGTGACAAGTTAGGATTAGAGTGGTATAATGAACTCCGTGCAATGGAAGCAGAGGTGAGTACTTAATCACTCAAGATGTTACTGGAGTAAAATTATTAGCTTCGTGTGGATAGGATTCTCTAAGGAATGTGAATTATGGGATGGGACGGTAATACATAGCGACAATTTAGCTTCTGAGAACCACAGATCACTTGTAAGTTCTTGATAGAACATTGTGGCTCATTTCCTCTCCCCTCTTCCCTTCCCTCCCTCCCTCCCCGGGGTTCTCCCAATAAAGTATAAAGTACAAAAGAAAAAAGAGGAAAATAATACCTAATATCTCTTCATCATACAAGTTTTACATATTTTATTGATTTTGTCCTGCTCATGGCCCTTGTTTTTGCTACCCTTTCTAAATTGTAGGTCAATCTACACATACTGAGGATGCTACCTGTCAATCAACAAAATTATGTATTGGCTCATCAAGTTAGTTGTCTTGCTATGTTGTTCGACTGTTATTTGGATGAGACATTCCCATCGTCGTCTGAAAGGACAAATTGTACTTCCGTGGTTGATGTTGGCTTATGTAAGCCTGTTACTGGTCGATTCCTGGATAGATGTTTTAGAGGAAGGGATCGCAGGAAGATGATCTCCTGGAAAGACATGAAACACAATTCCAGCTGTCCCCAATAGCTGTAGGTTCTTGCCTGTTGTTTACAAAGACATGAAGACTTCCCTCCAAACTGTCTCAAAAAGTAATTCTCAGCTCTGGAGATGACAAATGGATGCAATAGAATGTGGTGTGAATTTTTACTGTTGCGAGGATATGATCGTACCTCTAATATATGCGTTCATCCAACCATGTCACAACATTGTTCTTGACTCGTACAATCAGAGAAATGGCTAAGACACTGATAAAATTTTGATGGTTTCATTTCAGCTGTTGATTTTTTGTTATTATTATATGATTTGATTTCTGTCGAAAGCAGCTAGTTCGGTTTCAGTATATTGGAGCAGGAATCACGGGTGGAATTTCTGTTAGTTTCACATTACTGAGGTCTCCTTCGTAGTGGTTGTAGTATTTTCTTTTGTTGATTATTGTGATAGGAACCCAGTTCAAGAGGAACAGAAGATTGTATGATTAATTGAAAAACAGAAGCAATTACAGAAGATATCCCCATATCATCCCCAGAGCCAATGCTACTCACAGAAGAGGTGACTCTGTCCAACCTTTCATAAGATTCCAAGTGAAAGATTCCATTTTCTCTCCCTTCTATTCCCCGTAAAGTGGGGTACAGGATATTGGAACCTTCCACGTAGTGCCAGCCCTTTTATTGGGCTTAAAGTCCAAACCCGTCAATAGCCTACTATATAATCCAATCATCATTAAGCACTTTTGAAGAAGCAGGTTCTTCCTGCATCTCCATAATTTCATTTTATACCTCCGTAAATTAAAATTTTTCTAATTTTCCTTTCAGTTTTAGTTTCGGATAATCCAGAACGTTAAATATCAACATTTTTTGTATTTTGTCAGCAATACGAAATTTGTATTGTGGGATGTAAAACTTTTACAATTTAGAATATACAATTTGAAATACAAATTCATAATGTGGCAGTTGCTCGACGCTGTATACAAATTGGGTTTTCTGTGCTACTATAAATATTTGATTATGACTTAGGATTTAGTTTTCGGCTTATTTAGTGTTTTACTGCATTCTTACCACTTGCCTTTATTATCACACAGCTGCAGTAGAAACAAAACCAGTAAGAACTCGCCCTTAAAGCACTCATCATCTCTGCTGAATTGTAATTCGTTTGATATCTGCTGAAGCAGAACTTCATTCTTAAACTTTTTCATATATTTCTGACGATGAAGTCTTGATGAGGAAGAAGTTGCTAGAGTCTCATTTACCTGAGCCATGCCAACGATTTTGGCTACGGGCAAAATTGTACATACCGGAATTAAGACAGCGCACAATCTAGAATGTCCTTGAAAAAAGATTACATATTCTAGATTGAGTAATTTAAAAATAGTTTTAAATTCTTTGTTGAATCAGTAAAGAATTCAAATTTCATTCTAAATTGTAAATTTGAAATGCATTTTAATATTCGAAAGTATATTCCATATTTTACAATTTAAAATATGTATTTTGTTTCAAACACGTTATGATTATACTAGAATATAGTTTTGTTTATTTTTTTATTAAGGGTAAAAAGTCTTTTCACCATCCCATGGAGGTGCAGGATGAAAACGAGTGCATGAAGAATTTGCCTTTTGAAGATTGAACCAATAAATCCAATAATGAGTCTGTTTCTACAAACTATGCTGGAATGTAAAGTCCATCTTAGATTCTTAGGGTAACTCAAATGAGAAATCAGACTGACGGTAGATTTAACAGGTTTAAATCACCGTTAGTGTGTCAAATTAGCACTTGACGATTACAAGTCTCTTAAAATTATATAATTAGTAAATTTATCTTGATTTATATAGTTATTAATTTATTTCATTACAATTAGTGAGTTAACTGGATTCTGTTCAAAATTTGGTAATCATTTTGGACTTGAAAAATCAAATAATCACTAGTCTCATTTGATTCTTGCTGACCCAGATTGAATTGAGGAATGCATATTAAAGTTGAAGTTAAAATGGCATCACTGTCTGTAGAGATTCATATTAATAAATCCTTGACTTTAGTGATTAAAATGACTTAACAGTTGTCTATCGGAGAAATTAATTTCTTTTTGATATTTTTGAGATTAGAATTTCAAACTTCATTTATTTATTTATTCGTTAGGCTCCGATCCCAAAGATACTAACCATGTTCAGTAAAATAGAAGTGACCACTTTCATGAATTCCAGAAGCAGCAACACGCAACTTTTACGTGAATACTTCTGAATCCCAGAAGCAGAAGAAAAGTACACACTGGTTTGGTTTACTTAATTATCTCCTCTAGATATGCAAATGATAAAATGGAAGATCTGGTAACTAAAATATGGTGAATGAAGAGAAGTGCATATATTGGACACGCAATCTCACCAAATAAAATCCAGGAAAAGTGCTACTTCACAAGATTGTCTAACCAATGGTGACATGAAATTGGATGTGTGCTGAAACATATTCTCCTGATACTATGCATACCCTTCCTAACGTGTTCAAAAGAGAAGTAAGACGTGAAAGTTTCCAAGTGCTAATCTAAAAACTACCAGAGCCTCGATCTACAACAGAATACGTCTTTATAATTATGTACATATATTTTAACGGTAGAGTCATAGTACAATCTTCACTCTACCACGGACCAGTTTGTGTTCGTCTCAGGCGTCTTCTCTTGACTTCTCGTTGCAAATTCATCATTTCCTTAACCTGCAATATTATTGAATGAAAAGAAATTCAGCACTACGGATGCATCAATTTGTAATCTCTTACAATATATACTTTGAATCAGTAAGTCCTTGCATATTACAGTGACAACTTGTCAGAAAAAAACACAAAGACACAACAATATTAATTAATAGACAACTTCATTCGAAATCCTCCCCCTATTATATCAAGTCCATTGAAATGGAAGTATTTCGTTCGAGTTTGAAAATCCTATGTTTTAGCTTTATACGATTCTGGAACAAGTGCAGGCAGTCCTAAACATATATTAACACAATGAAGTAGGTGAGAAAACACTTATCAAAAAAGAATTCGTCAATTCGTCAACAGGACATACTAGTTCATAATCACTCTAATTGTACTCATCAAAAGAACTGCAAATTTGGGGCATGACAGGCCAATCTGATGAAATTTTTGAACGTGTTACTTGTATATAGATATCTTAACCAGGAATTTAAAACTCAAGCACATGCACCACACGAAACTGACATTTTTTTATACGAAAAATCCTGGAGACTCCTGTGTTGAAATTCCAAAACCACTCCTTCACAAACGTAACAAAAATTTACCCACCCACCCCAAAAAATAAAAAACAACCCAACTAATTATAGATTATTCCAAAAGACTTTTTGGACACAAGCCATATGAACAGATAAGCAAACTGGTTTACATGGCTGAAAATCTCTGATCTCAAAAATATTCACTAACAGTGATTGCTGATGTCTCTCTACTACAACCTTTCATGTGATACTAATGTAAGATTGATTATTACTAGGTGAACAGGCTTTTCAGTTCATTTAAATGGTTATATTAAAACATTTCTTAGTAGCTTTACATAATGAATCATCATATCAATTCAACACCCATAAACCAAAGAAAAAATGTCTGAGAGACAAGACTCAACTAGAGAATTAAAAGTCAACCTTACAGAGACAATACATCGACAAAAATTTAATCAAATAAAAATGGACTGAAACACTTGTTTTAGTAACTAATCGCATGACATAATTAACAGAAGAACCTAAACTAGGTGGTAGTTCAAATCAGGTCTATCATTGTAGCACCGTTTTGCACCAAACCTACAACCTCATTCATCACAAGTTTAACATGACTAGCACACCAATTTGTGCTGCTGATTGACATAGTTTGTGACCAAAGGTTGTCTTCAGAATGCTCCATTGATCGGTGAATAACTTTTGTGGAAAAAAATGGTCTTACTTGAGGACTGACAAAATAATATGTACTCGAGTAGAAAATTTAACCATGATTCATGATATATTAACCAATCAGTCATGCAACAGGACATAAGGTTACGGCAATCGCTAAATTAAGGTCTGCAAAATACTTTACAAGGAGTAATGAAAAATAAGAAGGAGCAAATGGAATGCTGACAGAAAGAAAAAAAAAAAAAGAAAGCCAACTTACTTGATTTTTCTGAATTTCCATGATTTCAGCCTGCAATACCCAAATAAACGTCGATTAGGCCAAATTTTATTGCGACATAAATTCGTATACATGAAACAATAACCATAATTACCTGTTTTTTCAGAAGTTCCTGGTTCTCCTCTTTTAACTTTGCAACTTCTGCTTCCAATTCCATAGTATAAGCCTGAAACAAATAAAATGAAAATGTGAGACCGAACTTAGACCAGAAAACTGAATACATCTTACAAAATTTCAACCTGCACTTCCTCCCACGTTATGTCTTACAAGTTAATACATTTTTACTTATTATATGCTTCTTTGGATTTTATGATGATCCAACTGTTAGTGATGTTCCCAACCAGCTGTTCAATTACCTTGTAATAACCTGGATCTTTACAACTTCTCATGATTGTAACTTCTCAAAATCTTTCACCTTTCATCAGATCAGATCGCTATCATATTACCATTCTGCTGCATAATCTTTCAGGGTATACAGCATGTTCACAGAGGATAAAAGCAGAACGTCAATGGCCGAGCAGTATTACTATTAGTAAAGAAATAACATGACGCATATCGTCATCATATTCTTTCAATTTTAGAACTGAACATTCACTAACCCTATTATAGAAAATTATGAGGCGTATTTTCATGAAAAATGTTACAGCTACTCCTCCCTCCTTTCTGATATTGAAAGTAAAATCTACAGTCTGCAACGGCAGGCATTTGATTATCTCATACCGGTTGATGGAGGTTGCAAGACCAAAGATGAGTTATAAACAAAACACAAGTTTTATTATCGGCTCGTCTTGCATTTAGGCATTTAAACTGAAAGTTAGAGGTGTTTAATTAAAGTTTGAAAAAATAGCTTATAACAAAGCTCTTTTTATATGCTTTTAATAAGCTTCATGCTAGCTTTTTTTAAGCCCTAATGACATAAGCTCTTTTTAATTAAATTGTTTACTCAAACATGCCTATGTACATGTTTAAAGTGATTGCATCAACCCATTGACACACTTACGTTCTAACTAGAGAAATTAAACCAGTCTTTTTGAATTTAAGTACTTGTTCATTTGAATATGCAAATGCAATAGAACTATGATTGCTAAATTTAGGATAGCGGAACAAATATTCACCTGCTTGCGTGCCCGTGACCTGGCAGCTGACTCTCTGTTCTTTATCATCCTTCTCTGCCTCCTCTCAATCACCTTCTCCACAGCTCCTCCACTCTTCCTCCCTCGCATACCTCCGTTAAAGACATAAGGCACCGGTGAGACAGACGAGGTATCACCATTGCTCTTGGTCATCTTATCACTGGATATTTGGTTAGCAGCAGGAGACCCAGTAGCAACATGAACTGACCCAGGTGCCAAACCAACCATACCAATCCCTCCAGCTTGCACGCTCAAACCCTGATCACCACCGAGTCCCACAATCCCACCCCTCACCATTCCCTGGGGCATCTGAGCAGCTGCATAGGACATAGGACTCTGCTTAGGAAATATCTGCTGCTGATGCTGTTGCTGAGACTGTGGACTCTGCATCTGTGGCTGCTGACCGGATGATCTCACCCCATTAACATTCAAAGGCAAATTGGCAGAAGACTGAAGACCCACCAGTGGGTCATTGTTCAACCGGTTACCCATCAAACCGGTAGCAGTAGAAACCTTGTTCATCTGCTGGAACCCAAACCCCAAACCGTTGTTATTCCCTGCACGAGCCAGATCCATGAAAACGGCATCGTTTGGCTTCGCATCTTCCCTAACAACACCAGCTCTGACCAGAAACTCCTCCAAAGTCATCTCTCCCAGAGTGGGCTGTCTCGGCGTCTGTGCAAGATTGGGCCCGCCGTGCCCACCGTAATCCTTCGAAATGTCCTTCCAAACCTCATCCACTGTCTTCTGGCTCAGAGTCCGCGGCAGCGTCAGCGACCCCTGCCGCTGCAAATGGCTGACGCCGGCTCCTACGTCCTCGGTGGCAACGCCCGCCGAAGCCATTGTATGAACCTCCTCCGCCGTCCAAATGTTCTTGAGCAACTCGTCCATGTTCATGGAGCCAAAGTCCTTCCCCGAACCTCCCATGCTGTTCATGAACTCGTCGAACGTCAGCGAGTACACCGACGGCTGCCGCGTGAGGGAGAAGTTCCCCACCGGCCTCCCTCCTCCGTCGCCACCGCCGCCGCCAGCTTCATTCCCGAAGCTCTTGAAATTCATATCGAAATTTTAAACAACCAAACGCAATCCCAACCTGATCCGAATCCAAATCTCAGTTTTCCCCTCCTCCGCACCAAAACTAACACTAGTCTCCTTAATTTTCCGGCAGGAAATTCAGAGAATCACCAATTACCTACCAAGTACAAACTATTTACATCCAAATAAAAACCTAAAAAAAATGAGCAGAGAAAGTAGAACTCAGGTACGGTGAGCTTCCAAGAATCATGAAACTACAAAGAGGCGTTAATCTATTGTGAGTAGTGAGTGCGGTACAGTTGGATTGTGTTACACTTACATTTTATCTGGGTAACCTATTTTATCTATACATATGGCAGAAGAAATTATTACATGTAGCATGTAGCAGCATCCTAGTAATTTGATGAATTGAGATCCTAATTTGAAAGAATCCGAATTTGAAGCCTAGTATCAATTATGTTGTGAGGTGATAGTGAAGAGAATTGTTGCGTGAGTGTTTGAAGTGAAAGATAGAAAAGATAGAAATAAGAAAGTGGAGGAATAAAAGCAGATAAGAATTTGTAAGCATATAAAAAGAATGGAGGGGATGTGGAAGGAATAGCAATTGCAATAGCAATAGCAATACCTTTGCTATTTATTTTACGAAACTTAGGTATTCCCGATTTGGTATGATTTTGGTGTCTGATGAGAGTTTACACTTTGTTGGCTGCGTTCCTTCTTCCTCGCTCTCAACCCTCTGCTCCAACTGCCAAGTGTCCTTCTGTCTCAAACACTAACAATCTTTTTTCATTTTTCCTTTTCAACGCACAAACCTAAGTTTTATTTTATTTTATTTTATTTTATTTTATCTTATTAACACCATGCTCCTGCTCCTGCCAATTTAATTCAATTCTCTCTTTTTTCAATTTCAACTTTCAAATGCCCTTCACTCCTATTTTCTTGCTTTTTGTCAAAATATCAAGAAAAAAAATGACTTTTTTATGATATATGACTGAATTAGTTTCTTAAAATATATCTAATGCTTCTTTTAGATATCTAAATATCTTCTTTTATTTCAAGATATTTTTGTGTCCTTATTAGGATGATAAGTAGGTTTATTATCCAAAATCAGTAAGTTGTGTTCACTGACATGCTATTAGGTCAATATTTATATATATATATCTATATATATATATATATATATATATATATATATATATATATATATTATAGATCGAGTTTCATTGATTTATTGATACAGTTTTATTATAAATAATTTTAAATTGCATCATATTTTGTTCCAAAGAAAAGTAACCTGCCCATGAAAAGAGCTTCACGCATGCTGTGTGAAGATTATTTAATAAAGAACTTTAATTTCAAATTTCGAACACATATAACTAAACTTCTTATTAACAAATATTCCAAGGTATTGATTTATGAATTAATAAATATTTTTACAATAAAATAAATATTATTTTCAAGAGTAATAATAGGGGTTAGAATGGATAAAAATTTGAATGAATATTTATGAAGATAATATTAAAGTATTATTAAGATGTGTGTAATAATAAAGAAAGCATTAAAATATGATGAGAAAGACATAATAATGGAGTTTGCAGAGTGCCGACTTGGAGAGGTGTACCAATGAAAAAGGATTGTGTGCAATGTGATAGCCAACCAATAGTATTCCGCTTTCTGGGAGAATCTCAGCCGTACACGTTTCTGCTAAAGGTATGGTCACCAATTCCTGCTTTCTTCCTTGCACTGAACACTGTCCTTCCACCCAAATTTTTTTTTTAATTAAATATAAAGTGCTTAACCATAACACTTTTTTCCTATCCTATAAAGAAAAGCATGTATCATAAAAGTGGTGAAAGAAACCAGAGATGATAAAGTATAGCATACTTAATTGTTAAAATATGTATTTAACTCATTTAGTTATGAATAAATATTTTATTAAACTTATGCAGAAAAGAATTAGAACTTGTGACTAGGTAAAAAAAATGGTATAACTTGTATTACTTTTGTAGTCTCAAACAAGAAAACTAATTTCTTGATTGACTTTATTGATTAATGTTGTATTTGTAAATAACAATTTTGGATCATTGTTACAAATTAAATTTACAATTCAGGTTATTGAAGTGTTATAACGGTCTAACTTAGTTTGTTAAGAGTGAGTAACTATAAATTCATTGATATTTATTTTACTTTCACAAATAAAAAATAACCTAAGTCACTTGCATGAATATATCAGTTGTTGGCTGGTACAAAAATTTATTTTTAATGCATGTTGATTTCTATCTATACCAAAACTTGATTGATGCAATTATTTTCTAATTCATTCATTTTCCTTCTTCCTTTTACCGTTCAAAGTTCAAAGTTCAAAGCATTTATGACAAGATGGCAAAAAAACAAATCAAAAAATTGTGAGTTTTGATGCAACTTTTTTTTTATATTCCATTTTATTTCTATATAGCTACTTATAGATTATTGTTTCTTACAATGTTTTTTCCTAGATAATTTTTTAAATTACCATGGCATTGCAATTTTGTTGTCTTTTTATTTTATTTTAAAAACGTAAAACAAAACATAAAACATCTCTTTTGTCCACATGGATATAAAATAACTTTCAATAATACAATTTTACAGCCTGTAACGTTTCATTCCAATAATTACATTATCTTTAAAATTTACTGAAGAGTTTAAATTCATATATAAAAAACACGAATATATATATATAATAAAAAATTTAAAATAAATAAATTATTATATATTCACGCATGTATCTGTCCTACAATTTGTTGGTATTCCCATGTGAGATATGATATCTTCTCAATAACACAATCATTATACTTGAAACAACACAAGCAATAAAACAGGATAAGATAACATACTTAAAATGCATTTATAAAATTAAATACTGAAAATCACTTTTTTTTTTCATATCACATCCATCAGTTAATTAATATAATTTAATCAAAACATTAATAACAAAAGTCTCATTTCAAAAATCAATTCTATGATAAGGTGAACTTTTACAAATTAGGTGAACTTTTACAAATTAGTCGATATAATTATTTCATTCCACATTTCAAATTATAGAAATTTCATCGATTCTGATCACGTAACATTTTCTTTATATTGGTTTAATATCAGTACAGTTACAATAATTTTTTTGAAAAATTTTCACTCAATACACATATTATAACCATTCAATATACAGTATTTTCGTCTTTAAAATAAATGCATCACATCATCAAACAACAACTCACTAGATTATGGTAAATACTCTAACTCTACTCGGTCTCACACGTATGAACAATAGATTATGGCTAAATTGTGGTTCTACTCAATCACGCACTTACATGTTTTCATTTCAAAATCTAAAAATATTTATTTTTGTATAAAATCTTCCTCTCTCGCTCAGTGAGGATATAAAATTGTCAAGCAAGACAACTTTGGGAGTGTTTGAATAACAAGGTTTACTCCACGAACATCCCTACCTGTTTAGCGAGATCTTTCTAAATGAACCAGTGCTTCAATCAACGACAATCTTCTTTTACCTATCTATATTTTAAGTAAAATAATCCCACTCAGCGAGAGGATTGATTCGCCCAACAATCAAGTGTTGAAAGTCCTTATTAATTAAATTTTGTCAATGAGACTAGACTTGTCTAGCAACCCACCCAACTTGAGCTCTCTAAATTTTATAAAATGAATTTCGCTTAGTAAGTGATTTACTTGACCAACGACCTAAATTCTAAGAGCCTTATTCAAAAGGTTTGTCAAAGGATATAGCAACTTGACGTCCTTGGATTTTAAATTATTAAATTTTGCTCGATGAGAGGATGGCTCGTCTACCTAGTCTAAAAAATTCATAAATTTTGATAGATATATCAATTTGTTTCATTAGTTCCAACTACCAAACTAATATATCTATCGTCAATTTATTTATCAATCACATAATAATATCACAATCAAAATTTCACGTCAATATTCAAAATCAACATGTCTTTTAATCCATCAAACAAATTAATACATGTGTAATGACTACAACATCCTCAAAAACAAATTATTTAACTTATAATACTAGTAAAAAATAAACTAATTTTCCTTACTTGAATCAAGTTCTGACTCAACTACATTCTAATAATTTTAGCTCTCATAAAATATTATACATATACACAAAAAATTTGTATCAACAACCTGGACATATCCTAATGACCATGAACATATCCTAGCAACCATAGATAAATAATTATTCATCTTAAACTCTTTTTGAGTCACATGTAACAACTCTAGAACATACATACAAAACTTATGAAAACTAACTAAAGAGAATGAGTAAATATGAACTTACTCAAAAAGTAAACTATGAAGTCAAGTCAAGATCTCTATGACAGTCTTTGATGTTCAAAAAGATTAATAGGATTATGAAAAACTTAAAAAGAAATAAAAAAATTAAAATTATTTTAGAAAAATGATATTATTTATAAAATGAAACTCAACTGAAAAATATTTTTTTCTTATGCCTTTTATTTTAATAATAACATATTTAATTTTTATTTATAGAATGCCACTTATAATTATTTTACAGATCCTTAAACGCATTATCATTTAAATTTATTATTATATCAAATTATAAGTATCTATACTTTTCATATATTTTTTTAAAATTTACGTTAAATTGATTTTCTTCACATTATATTATGTTAATGAAATTTAAATACATTAGATAATAAAATATGTTTGGACAATGTTTTTATGTGTTTTGTGAAATAATATTTTTTCTACAAGTTAAAATTAACGTATACATAAATAAAGAATAAATTTTTAAAGCAAATAAAATAAAAGTTCCTTAAATTAACTTATAAAAAATATATAACATTTTTTCTTTAATGTTGATGAAAAACTTATATATAGCTAGTTTGATTTCTTTCTAAATTATGGAGACAAAATAGGATCTTTAAGTTACATGAGATCTTTATAAGGTAATACACACATTGGTCCATATGTCCGCATCTCTCCATTTGATTTTGCACGTGAAACAAACAAATATTATCTTTTAAGAAAAAAAAAATGCAAATAAACACACACAAGGTCGAGGGACACCAACATTTTACTTTTTATTTTTAATACAGCACAAAAGTTCCAAATTTTTTATTTTTTACTATGCTCATTTCAACAAATATATTTTAACAAAGACAGTTAATATTATTTTAATAACTAATAATAAACATGACTGTAATGTCATTTGCACACAACTGTTTTTTTTATGAAGTTTGAAATTAAATAATCATTGTATTCTGTTCAAATGATTTTTGTATTGGAATGCTATAAGTCTGAAAATGATATGAAAATTGTTTTGGTAATACGTGTCAAATGAGCGTTGTCAATAATCTTCTAAGTTAGAGATGATCCAATCCAAAGTTGAGAGTGAAAAAGAAAATGATTAGGAATGGATAAGTGTGAAATTAAGTACAACGGTTTTTTTTTGCTTTCTGCCATAATATCTGTTCCTCTCAACACTGTGTTGCAAAGCAATTGGAGGCTGTTTTCATCTCTGAACCCACTCCCACTAAATCCTCACATATATATATATATATATATATATATATATATATATATATATATATATATATATATGAACTTGAAGTATACGAGGGTCGCAACTTGTTCTTTTTGCTAGATGTTTGATACTTTTTTATTATAGTAGTGACTTACTCGGTTAATTTATTCCCTTTTAAAGAAACTATCTAGCTTTAGGTTTTGAAATCGTTTTTACTTCAGTTCTTTTAGAATTGTGGTAGGTGATTGACGTGTGTCAAGGTTATCCTGATTTCTGTGAAAATATAATTACGTGATTATTTAGTTATTATTTTTGGGAAGAGGGGATGAATTACAAGTTTATGAGTTGAACCTTCATTTATATACATACAAAAATTTCAGATCGGACCTAACACATATATGCACGTAGATCGGAATTTGGATTCTCTATTAGTTTTGTTTGTGTTATTCTTTTGTTATGCCGCCTTCATAATAAACCAGTAAAAAATTTGGACTTCGTAGATCGACTTTATATTGAGTCTCGTATATTTATACACGTAAATCGACTGTGGTCTAGTGATCAGAATACACAATACATATATATATATATATATATATATATCTTATAAAAAAATGATGTTTCTATTTTTGGTTTCATTTATTAAACAAATATATTTGTTGAGTATGAGTGACTATCGATGTTGTGCTTTTCTCGACCCAGCAAAAGGTGAAGGTGGATTTCTAATTTGTGCAACTGTTCCAAATTATATTAAATTTGAATATACCGTGAAGTGATAAAACATAAATATTTAATACAGGTAGGGAGACATTGACTTTGAAATGTTTGGTTCAGAATGAATTGGTTGTTGTGATACACACGCATTATTATAAATTGCCCATCAAATTTTATAGTAACTGATGATTGAATATAATATCTCGTCAACATCAAAAATCACGCCAGATTGAATCATTATTCTGATAGTCTAGTTAAAACAAAATATTAATGTCGTGTTTGTATGAATAAACAGGAAAAATAATAATAACAATGAAACTAAATAAATAAATTAATTTAAGAATTAGAATAATTATGAATATTATGAATAGAGTACAAACAAACCTACTTCTTACCTAGAATTAGCAACAAGGAGATAAGGATTTGGGAATTATAGTAGTCAAACAATTAAGCTAAAGAAGTTGTAAATAATCTCCTCCACACAAATTTTACATCCATGTCTATCTTTAGTCCACTCACAAACTAAAAGAAAAAAAAAAGTTTCCAAGTGTTTTTGCTCCTCACGTCTCAAATTTGCAAACTCTTTTTTTATATATAGAAGAGATCAAAATTGTTTATCTTCGGAGTCTTTGTTTTAAACATGTTTCACACTATCATCCAAACCATAGGTAGTCAACTTTTTTCAGGAGAAAAAATAAATAAAACAAATTCTCCTCTAAATTCAAATCAGATTATACATATACATATAGCTAATTTTACTTTATAATAAAGTTTATTTTATTTTTTCACCTTACTTTTCCATTCTTCAAATGCATTCGGATAAAATTGTTTGGAAACATCTCTAAAATATAGTAATATTTAATCATAAATATTTGAACTAAAAATTGTTTGCTAATATACAGAATTTTATGATTAGAGTAATTTACGTGAAATTTTGTATAAAATCGTTATATGAAATAATTGTAAAACTCCTTTTTTTAAATTTTAAACATTACATCCTTTAAATTAGAACCTTTTAAACTGCTTAAATCATTTATGTTATAAGCTCGCGAAACGTGAATTAAACAATTTTATTATTATATTCAAACTAATATATATATATATATATATATATATATATATATATATATATATATATATATATATATATATATATATATATATATATATATATATATATATATAAAAAATATTAT
>Ga0214545_1000987_pt1 | contig 50609 bp, 21 predicted proteins | sample CNSS4metaG_FD_160064 | JGI IMG/M metagenome (GOLD analysis project Ga0214545, IMG submission 160064) | Root nodule microbial communities from cowpea collected in UCLA plant growth center, Los Angeles, California, USA - CNSS4 | ecosystem: Host-associated > Plants > Roots > Nodule | place: USA... | reverse complement strand
TATATATATATATATATATATATATATATATAATATATATATATATATATATATATATATATATATAAGTTTAAATCACACACTACATATTGTAAAAGAAAAATAAGTGATTATCATAAATTCTGCTTTTTATTAACTTAAATTCTCATTGATCATCTAAAAATATGTTATTAATTTTTAAAAGCAAATATTTTTAAAAAAATGAGCCATAACATAATTTTTCTACCAAATCTTTTAACCTAACAAAATAAATTAAAATTATTTAAATATGCCAGAAAGTAATTAATCTTCTCCCTCTTATTTTGTTAATTATATCTGTTTCGTAGAAAGCCGCGTGTTGAAATTTAAAAGAGGAAATAAAATAAAATGAATGCCACTACCAAATATTTGAAAGGACATACAGCTAAGCTCATAAAATAAAGTATTGCATATATGCCCAATAACTGATTCTTAGGGCCAAGTAGGCCCAATTATTCGAAAAAAATTGTACCAGTGCAATTATACATGTTTATTAAATCTCAACTTTCTCCGGGCCTCTCTGCAAACAACAAATTAGTGTCAAAGATAAAAAAGTTTGAAGATTTCAGTATTTTTTTAAATTATATATATATAATCTGAAATTTTAGTTCCTGAGATTAATAATTTATTGTGAACAGGAAGGTCATTAAATTTGTAGTCAGTAAATTTAGTTCAGGAATCTAAATAAGATATTACAATTTACTTAGGCGGGACACATTGTTTTTTATTTCCAGCAAAGAAAATAATAGAGCAATGCGAAAATAAATGTTATAAATTAATTATATTGAAAATTTTTAAGATATGAGATATATTTATTTTGAAATGCATGAACAAAATTTGATGAATAAAAATTACAATTTAGAAAGAAAAAAAATATAATCTGAATTTTAAAGAAAGTTGGGGCTGGGTCCATGGACCCCTCAAGTGCCGCTCCCTCGGCCCTATACTTATCTAATTATCAAAAGACAATCTTCTCATTATACGAGAAGAAATCTTTGACCAAAATATCACACACAACGAGAATTCGAGTTAGATAAATTAAACTCAGCCAAACTCTAATACAGAAGGAATGAGAAAAAGGACCCTTACATTTTTACATTTATTCCTGTAAAAAATAACATTTTTTTTCTCTTAGCAACATATTATTTTGTTTTTTTTTTTGTGAATAAAAAATTCAACATCAATCTCTCACAAAAAGTAATTGATTTATATAGGAATAAAATGTATAGTCAATATCAACAGGTGAAGGTGTTAGAAAGCATAAATCAGTTAGTCTATTTTAGGTGTTCATTCTCCAATACGATATGTGAGTTGAATTCCTAAAAATGGTTCCATTGAATTATTTTCTAGTCTTGTGTCCTATCAGTGACCCTTTACATGTCAGTCTTTAAGAGTCTCATCCCAATCCCATGTTAATATATAAGGGTCCACAATTACCCAACATTCAGGTATTTGTGTTTTCTCTCTCTTTTTCGTGCTTGTTTATGACCCATTCATTTTTTTTTCTAGGGTATCCCACAAAATAACAAAATAAAGAGACAGTTTTATAATTATGAAATAAACAATTTTTTTTTCTTATTATTGTTACTTGCATGGATGATGCAAAGGTTGTAACGTATACATTTTACTTGTGCATCCCGTTTCTCATAAAGCATTTAGAATCAGGCAAAAAAGATGCAAAGGTTGCTGTCTCCGATGATAACACTTCCTACATAACAAGGAAAGTGTCCATAAAAGAACGATCATATTCTTTTGCAACGGTCTTCCATAAAATTCGAATTTTATTATGAAGGACGACGGCATGTCTTTCTATGGGTCATTGGAATTTGATAATTTGTCCTTGCGTGAAAGTACACCACCTTAATGATGTTCATAAATTCTAATTTTTCACCATTTGCGTATTAAATGAAACCGAGTTTATAGATTTGATTTGATGTTCAAACTATAGAACGCACATCGAATTCGATGCCTTAATTTCATAAATGATTGTGTTGTTTATTTTAGCTGACTCACTCAACGCAAGAAGCAAATAGGATCACTTTTTTTTCACTATAAAAACTTTATTGCCAACTAATTATTGTCCTTTATGCAGGGCACTTTCGTTGGCTATATGAATTGTTTCTACGAGAATATACTATTCCAATATTCTCGGTTGTGCCGTTTTAAGATTTAACATTTTAACAAACGATTACCTTAGATGATTTAAGGATGAAACTACATTTAATTCAACAGGGGAGCGGTAACAAAACAAAACAAAAAAAAATATTTCAGGAAATTTATTTCTTTTGTTCATGATTAATATACTAAAATGAAAGGCGAAAGAAAACAAAATAGCCCATTATTCAAAGTTGTCCCCTTTTTGCAGTTTAATAATGGGACTAAATAATTATTTAGAATTAATAATGGGACTAAATAATTATTTAGAATTAATAATGATAATTGGAAGTAATAAGATGCAGTTAATAATGTGTGGTGGCATGTGGTGTTAATAGTAAGGACAGTGAGGTCAAAAAGGAGAGAGAAGAGGGTAGATAAAGTCTGGAACAAAAATTTGAAACGAGTGGCCGTTGAGGTTCAAAGTTCACAGATACATACACAACATACATAACTAGCAAACAACTTCAATGCAACGCAACAAAACTCGCATTACCAAACTCATCCTCAAATTTCAAATCTGTCTCCATTCCCACCTCCCAATAAACACAAGCACAAACAAAAAACAACAAAAATCTCTCTCCACTCGTGCACCCGGAGAGACATAGATAGAGCGTGTGTCTTTCGTTTCTCTGTCGAAGAAGATAAGGATGACGGGGCAAGTCGTGGTCACCAGCGTTGGCGGATGCGGTGCTGGGAAGGGGCGGAGAGCCGCCGAGGAGGACCAAAACCCGGCCTCGCCGGTGGCGGTTCTGTTGGCGGCGCTGAGGAAATCGATGGTGGCTTGCAGTGTGGACAGTCCCGACGATGTTATCTCCGCCGTCCATCACCCCATGGAGATCGGATGGCCCACAAACGTCAAGCATGTTAGTCATGTCACTTTCGATCGCTTCAATGGGTTTCTGGGTCTTCCCCTTGAGCTGGAGGTTCATGTACCCGCTCCTGTTCCCAGTGCTAGGTACTCCTTTCTTCACCTTTTTCAAATGGGGTTTACTAAAAATGCTCCAAGTTTATTTCTTTTGTTTCATATTTGGTGTTGGTGGGTCTGTTTCTGCGTGAGTAAATAGTTTTTCTTTTTCAAAAGTTGGTAGAGTTTTTTATTTTCTAGTTCAAATCCTCTGGAGTGTTTCGCCAAACACCAAAATTGACAGATTAAGCTGGAAATTTATCCACTGTGTTGGGATTTTATGAAGTGGAGAGTTTTATGGCCATAAACCCGTCTACATTTCTACTGAGTGTGTTGACGGAGGAATGTACGTTAATATTCTTCAATAAGGATTTTCGTCCGTTGCGTGGGAGAAAAGTGAAATAAGGAGGAAACTAAAAGTTAGATAGTTGCATTCAAAAGGAGATTAAACTTTACCTTTATTATAGTTGCATTAAAAGGTGAATTAAGGTTTGCCTTTATTTGCTGAAAAAATACCTAACGGTAATGTGGGATTTAAAAGCTGTCCTATTTTTTCTCATGCTTTTGGATATACAGTAACACTTTTGAAAAATGAAAGCAAGTTTCTTTGATTTGTGTAATTGCAAAGTGGGGTGTTTGTGTTTTTTGATCTGGGTGGGATTCATGTTTTATCGGTATTCTGATGTGATTTGCCATCTTCAACACTTGCAGCGTTAGTGTGTTTGGCGTCTCAGCAGAATCAATGCAGTGTTCCTACGATTCAAAAGGAAACAGTGTCCCCACCATTCTACTGCTAATGCAAGAGCGATTATACTCACAGGGTGGCCTAAAGGTAGGTACCAAATGTTATTACATTCTTTGCCATTTGGACCATTGACAAAGAAAAACCTTGCGAGATTGGGTCATTGACTATCTCATTTGTGTGGTCTGTTCTTGATGAATTTTCAGGCTGAAGGTATATTTCGCATAAATCCAGAGAACACTGAAGAGGAGCATTTGAGGGAGCAGTTGAATAAGGGTGTTGTGCCTGATGACATTGATGTCCACTGCTTGGCCGGCCTAATCAAAGCATGGTTCAGAGAACTTCCTTCAGGAGTTCTTGATGGACTTTCCCCTGAGCAAGTTATTGAGTGCGACACAGAAGAAGATTGTGTTCAGCTTGTGAAGCAGCTAAAGCCAACCGAGTCAGCCTTGCTCAACTGGGCCATTGATCTCATGGCTGATGTTGTAGCTGAAGAGGATTACAACAAAATGGATGCAAGAAACATTGCAATGGTTTTTGCTCCAAATATGACTCAGGTATGTTTCCTATACATACATCTTAAAATCTTAAAATCTAAATCATTAACTAGTCAAAATATTTTCATGTTTCCTGAAACAGATGTCTGATCCATTAACTGCTCTGATGCATGCGGTGCAAGTGATGAATTTACTGAAGACACTAATTCTGAACACACTGAGAAAACGTGAGGAAGCAGCCGAAGGAGGATACTCGCCCATGTCATCTGGTTCATCTGATCGCCAATCCGAGGGTGACTATGATAGTCAGCAAGATGATGATGATGGTGATCATCATGATCATCATCTTCATGATGTTATCTACAGTCCTACCAGTGAAGAGGACGAGGAGGGTGATGCATCATCAGTGAGTGAGATAGTGGAGTGCTTCTTGAAACGTTTGGATGAGAAAACAAAAAGATTCTCTGAAAAACCTGTAGATAATAACTTGGAATCCAATTTATCATTTACTGACATAAAAACTGAGAATTCCTGCTCAAGTTTCTCTTCCGAAGATGACTCAAGAACAACTCTTACTGCCGAGGAATCAAATGCTGACACAAGTAGTTCATCAATGGGAAGCACGAGCACCAATGATGTGGAGATGATCGATAAATTTCCAGATCCTGTTTCTCTAGTTCCACTGTTTGCATCTAGTTAATAAGAACTGAATGTATTTTAACTCTTAAGCGGTGTTTAAGTTTCTAACCTTGTGTAAATGAATTGGTACACGGGTGTAGGAAATGTGTTGTTTGTTGAAGAGTGTGGACAGTGGTTATGTTCAGTTTAGGGCTGAATTTGACCTGATTCTGATTATCTATGTCCCAGTACCGGATTGGATGGGGGAGTCTAAGCAGTGGCTAAGCGTATTTTCAAATTTCAAACACGTGGTGATGAATGCATTGACGAATTGTTAGGGAATAGAGAGATTGGTTCAGCAAGAAATGGTGCTTGCTTTGTTTGTATCTGTGCATGATCAAAATTTGGTGGTAATGTAACATTACTGGTAGATAAATGTTGAATTCCTTTCACAATGGTATAGCTGTTAGAGTCGTACACTATTCATCACCCTCTATTCTTGAGGCAAAGACAGCATTCAATAAGTATATCCATTATCACAAAAGAAGATAATTCAACACAGGCCTTGGCACCCATTTCCTTAAACATCACTCAGACATGAATTCAATCTACATAAAAGATTATATCACGTTTAATAAAAAAAATCTTAAAACAATAAATTTACGAATTTTTAATTTTATATGGTGTTCAACTTTATCATTTAGACTCACCTGAATTCTCAGTAAATAATATCGAGTGAATTGTGACTTTTTTGTTTCAAGAGAATGCTCCGAGAACAAAACTGGAAGCAAAGGTCCAAGATTTATTGGCTACGTGATACTGATCAAATAAAGGGTTTCTCCACAACCATGCTTCTACTAGATGAAGACTAAATAAAATTCAGAAGTTGCAAGATGGACGTAATAAAAATGTTGAAGATGAGGGGTTTGCGTGATATTGCAGATTATTACTCTGGAAACTTATATTTAAGGCGGAAGCTGTATGAGGTATAATAGAAGATATTTGTTATGCATGATGCCAATGGTTATGTTTGGGTGAATTTTTTTAGTTCTATAAATGATACTAATATTGTTTTGGTGCCCAAATGAGTGACTTAAGACATATTCCTTACGTAATGTAGTATGCAAGATCTAATAAAGGTCATTATTTTATCTTTATCAACAATTCTGATATGATCAAACCATGCTATACTTCAATGCAATTTTGATGCTTTTGTCAGACAAAATAAAATTTGAACTCCTTGGGGGCCAATTTATTTGTAAAAAGACAGAGATAGTAAATGAATGCTATGGTATCACATGTGGAGAATATTCGCTCATCATCATCTTATTTATATTATTTTTACTTATCTTAGTTTTTAGAAATTTTTTCTGTTTTTAGAAATATCCTTTATACAAGGATTAAAAAAATATTTATTTGTTATTTAAATTTAAAAAATTAAGATTGAAATATTATAAATATTTGATATTTTATCATATTTTGTTTTGTGTTTTTATATATTTGATAAGCTCTTCCATTTAATATATTTGATATCTCTTATATTTTTAAAATTCAAAATTTCATCAATAATGTCAAAAGTCATAATTATTTTGAAACCAATAAAATTAAGATAGAAGAAAAATTTTAAAAAATTGTTATTTCACTATATGATAGTGAAAATTATGATTTATGATTTTTAAGAATGCAAACTTATCTAGATGTATTAGATTTATGAAAAACTGCGACAAAGGATTACATGATTGATGCATTATCTAAAAATTCTACTATGACCCAAATTTATGCAAAATAAACAAAAAGATAAAGAAGATAAAGACGAAGTCATGTTTGTTTTTTGTTATTTCACAAATGATTATCATCATAATCACGATCTTAAAGTGCTAAATTAGATTCGAGAGTTTGAGATGCAAATGATGAAAGAGTCTGCAATAATTAAAGAATATTAAAACAATTTTTTGGAGGATGAATTCCAACATTCTCAAGATTAAGATTGTGGAGGACGAATTAAAAGATTCACTGCTTCCTTGAACACCATGTGTTACAATCAAAAACTTCACAAAATGTTGGATTAAAGGTTGTACAAAACATATAACTTATGTTCGATTCCTTGTCAAAGAACTCAACAAATAAGATATTTCTAAAGTGAGAATTAGGAATGGAGAAAAATTTACTGTGAAAGGTATAAGAATAGTTGCAATTAAGATTCATGTAGGTGTCAAATTAATTTCTGGCATCTTGTATATGTTAATCATAAACCTTATGTGGTTAAAGATGCAAAGAACCTAAAAGTATTCAAAGTTTATATCAAAGACAAAAGATTTGTTTTATATTTAATAAAAGAAGAGTTGATTACAAATAAAGAATGTATAAAAGAAGGATCAAAATTGAAAAAAGATGAATATTTCTTGAAAATTTTTTATGTTCAAGCGGAAAAAATAATAAAGAATCACATTTTAACATCCACAAATGTACCATCTCAGTACTATGGATCCAAAATAAACAAAGAACATAAGATTTATAAAAGAATAAATACAATAAAAAAATATCAAATTGAATGAAAATATAATGTCTTGAAAGAAAAAGAAAGACAAAACTTATAAACAAAAAATAGGAAGATTAAAAAAAGATAATTAATTTTGTGAAATTTGAAATTAAAATAAATATTTAGGGAAAAAGAATGCTAAAAAAATTATTTAAATTAAATTTTAGAAAATTTTTCTATTTCCGAAAATATTTTTTACATAAAGATAACAAATATATTTATTTATTATTTAAATTTAAAAAATTAAGATCAAGAGTTATAAATATTTTGTCACTTTTTTACTTTCTATATACAAGTACACAAAGATGATAAACTTCTATATATAACCTGTATCTTATATTTTTTATATTTCATAACTATATTTCAAAAATTCAAAATCTCACCACAACATGTACTTAAGCCATGAGTTTTACTTAATAGTTTGCATTGAGTAATTTTTCTTGGTTATCAATAAGTATTTTTCTTAACCTAATTGCAAACTTGTGGTTAATGATATTGACTTCATAGGGGAAGATATTTCTGAGTTTGGTTTGATCTTCCATAAATGTAATGTCTTTTTTTCCCAATTTCCAAACTTTAATGTTAAGTTTTTTAGAATGCAAACTAACATGGTAGAACACGTGTTAGTAGGGCTGCCATTGGTTATGTTAGCTTCATATTTAATTGATTCATAATGAAATCACACAAGTTATCTTCTCCTAACAAAAAAAAAAAATTCTTCAACAAAATATATATATATATATATATATATATATATATATATATATATATATATTCTAAAAAGATGTGTGGTGCATGATCCAATGTCTCTTACCTGTATCGATAAATACAAAGAAAAGAATTTACTTAAATGATTTTTTACATTATTATTATCTCATCATAGCTAAAAAGTTGAAGAAAAAAAAAATATTAGGCGGCAATGGACCATAACCCAGTCTCTAGTCCAAAATGAACCAACACTATAATAAAAAGCAAGGAATTTATTTCAAATTTTGTTTGGTTAACAATATATTTATACAGTTAATGCTTAACAATTAAACTCATAAATATATCATATATCTTAGTCAAAACTTAGAAGTTTGATGATGAATTCAAGTTAGAAATAATCTTATCGACTCTAGCATCACATAATAGAATAGATAAGTGGCAATTTATTACTTGTCACAGTTTCAACACTTTTATTATCATTCCCATTTCATGAAAGTCCATGAACTTGACCCAAAAAAAGTGTGAAATTTGACCATAAAACTATTTGAAAATGTTTGAATTTTGAATGCTGCATAATACCTGGTACTACAATAATAAAATACTCAACTCAGTTGGACCGTAATTGGTGTTCAATTATTCAAAAGATCACATGTTGCATTGCATTTATTATTCATCAAAACTTCAGAAATTGATCAACATGTGAGAATTTTGAATCAGTGGGCCTAAGCAAAACCAGAATATACTTTCCTGTGCATTAAAACTGCTGAACTACTGTACCATGCTTTCACAGCTAAAACTCTGAAAGAATGAATCGCAGAACCGAATTTCCCTGAATCTCCTTAACCATGGAATCTCATAATCCCAATTTCAAAGATAACTAAACTGAATCAATCGATTCTGTATCAAGAGTATGCTACATGATTAAGCTGTTATAAGAAATGGTAATACTTGAATAGTGTGATCAATGATTTATACAAGTAAATGTGGTTTGAAACTGTGAACAATTCCGTTTAGCCATAGATACATACAATTGAAAGCTTTTATCTTTTTGACAAGTTTAATTGACCCAAAAAGAAAGAAATTTGTATGAATGTTCTTGAAGCCAGAACAGTGTGATTCAGAGAAAAAGGGAATTACTTCAAACGTAATCACGATGCCAAGCAAGCTTCCCAGAACCTTCTGTTCTTTTCCATCTCATCCAACACTTCATGGCCTGACTCATCAGAGACACACGACTTCTGGTGTTCTTGCATCTCATCATCATCATCATCACAATATGATGTTCCATGAACCTCACTTTTCTTCTCATCATCTTCAACATCGTCTACATCATGATCATTTTTCCAAAACTCGTATCCTTTGAGCTCTGCAGCATTACATGTCTCAGAACTATCGTGGATGCAAGATTGAGCATCATCATCAGAACCATGTTCTTCCATAGTGGGATTGCAATCAGTTTCAGAGTCACCACTGGCCTCAAGAAGCATGTAATTAGAAGGGAAATCAGAAGGGTTCTTCATGTCCATCGACCTTGTATCATCAAAATGAAGCAAAGATTTGGTTTGAAACTCTGCGAGTGGTGCATCCAACACTGCAGAAGGGCATCTCCGAGACACTGAAATAAACAGTGAGATCGAAAGAAGAAGTTGTTTGATAGTTTTTGCGACAGTGACGGGGCAATCTTTCTAAGACTTAGCCTCTAACGTATGGAAGCAGTCAATTGTCATTACTGAAGGAGAAGGATTTGCCTCAGATTTGTCATGGTCTTCTAGAGGGACAGCAACTATTTATTTAATCCAAGAGCAATAAGAACATGTTTCAACATTCTTCTAGAACAGATTTAAGACAATGAAACATAAATGGGAACTATCTTAATAGCCACGTTTGTTTTGCTATTTTAGTACAAAAGATCTTAACCCTCAAACATAGCCTTTGCCTCTATTTGTCTCTCTAGGTGTCAAAATTCGTGGCTCTGGTCAAGTCTGATCTATGTATGACTTTTTTTTTCTTATAAAATTTTTCTTGTTTCATTTGTAGATTTTGAAAATTTTGATGAAATGTAAGATGGATGTGAATTTAACTCTTCATTAATATTTTTGGAGTTATAAAATTGATTTAAAGTGTTTGGAAGGAAGGGTGTTAAAAGTGGGTTGTAAACCTAACTCAACCCCACCAAATCGACTTGTAAGATGAGATTTGTACCTCACTTATATACTATGAAATGATCTTATCTCTAGTTGATGTGGAACTGTCACTAAAGGGTAAAAAAGATTGTGAATTCAACTCCTTCCATTATCAAAATACTAACAATTACTATTTGTCGATAAAAAAAATCATGTGTATTTTCTATATCTCACTTGTACATAATTTTTTTATTAATAAATTCACTTTTTAGTTTTATAAAATTGATCTAATTTTAAAATTTACTTTTTAAGATAATATAAATTCATTTTAAATATATTCTAATAAGATTTATTGTTTGTTATTTTTATTGTACTACCTTTTACACAACTATCATTAATATTTAATATCATGTTTGTAATGTATATGTATCAATATAAAAAATGTGTTGCATATTCTATTTTATAGCAATTAAAGACAAAACAAATATAGATAAATAATAAAATTAAATTAAGCTTAAAATTCAACTATTAAAATACTGGTTTGATTGGGTATGAAGATTAAAAATGAAGGTATGATTAAGGCAAGAATGAAGCATTAAGTTATTTGTGACATCCTCCAACCTTAGGTTGGTGTGATGGCTTACGTTGTTGTTGTTGTGATAAGGTGAATAGTTCCGTGTTTGATAATGCAAAGGAGAAACGTTATGGGCAGCATCGAATGCATGAAACTTGAGGCAGCCAACTTAGAAAAATATTTGGTGATTTAGCAAAATAAAATAAAGGTAAAAGAAAGACCGCGTCACCATGAGATTCACGTCACGGTAAACAATTGAACTTGACCTTAGAACTGTTAAATAAAGTACTATCATTCAAAATAAAATCATCACCGTTCACTTGTTCTAACTCCGTGAATTAAGTTCCCCTGTTCCACTTGTCATGCTTGCATCACACTTGTTACTTTCAGTTTCGTACGGCTACATGTAAAAGAGATATTCAACCATTTTTGTCAAGCTGAAAATAAATAAATGACTTAAGAAATAGATAGGATTACTTTAAAAAAATATATATTTTTTAAAGAAAATAAACGGATTTGAAAATATGTTATAAAAAGTAAAAGTTTTATATTATATAAAAAAGTCCTTTTTAAAAAATAAACACGAACAAACTCTTTGAAGTAGAGGTGTGGAATTTCTTTTGATGTATAATAATAAAGATAACTATTATAATCAAATTTTTACTTTTCATTTTTAATATATACCGATAGAAATAAATGTGGGATTATCTAAAGTTTTTTATCCACCGGTATTCTATCAACATGTTTTTTATTACTATTTTTAAAACTATCAACCTTTACCTTCAATATTTTCTACATAACAGTTCATGTTAAAGGGACTGTGCGAGTTAAATATTTCAATTTGTTAGTTCGTTTTATTCAGTTCATCAATTTGATTCATCAATTTCATAAATTAAAATACAGGTTAGTTTGTCTCGACTTGTTTATTTTAAAATTAAAAATAAAAATAATTAAAAAGTTGAATTCTTTATATTATATTTTTGAAAAATATGTAAATGTAAATTTAAATCATTAACACTTATTATGTTTCAATTATTAGTTAGATTAGAGTAATATAACAAGTAAATATAATATTTATTTTAATTTATCTAATTAAAAATATTAACTAATCAATTAAAAGTTTAAAAAATATTTTATATGATTAAATATGTTTTTAATATTAATTTATATATATATATAAAATAATTTAAAAGATTAAAAATTTTGAAAACAAATTAAAAAGTGACGGACGAACTCGGTAGTCTGTCATGTACCTGTACAAGACAAATTACCATTATTAACCTGTTTTTGTTTGACGAGTCAATTTTGCTCAACCCAATTTTTACAGACTAATTGAATCAAAATGGATTGGACTGTGTTATCACCACTACTTGAAACTGATTGTAGAATTAAAATTCTCACCTATTAATATACTTTAATTTAATCGTATCATTAACTGAGCTAACTTTTAATTTTAATGTTGTTTAATTTTATAATTGTAAAAAGTTTTATTGAGATTTATTCCGATTTGTTTACCATTGAACTTAAAAAAACAAAGTATAAACCAAATGAACAATAAAAGCAACTCTAAATGTTATTTAAATTTTTAAAAGAAAAACATATGATAAAATAATGTTAGTAATTAATAAACATGATGATTTGAAGATTTGATTAATTTAATAAGAATTTTTTAAGAAGAAAAATGTTAGAAGAGAAGCCTCGCTTAAGAAGAAACATTGATGTTTTTTTTTTATAAAAGAAACACAATATTTTCTAATAAAACATACTAAATGTCACTTCCTTTTATTTTAGTGATTGAGGGGAAAAAAGTCTTCTTTATTTTTTTAAAATAATAACTATTTTTCGTATTTTTATTGAAAAAAATATTGTTTTCTATATAAATGATATCTTAGTTTTAGTTGTCTTTTTACGTGTTTAATATTCTTTTTTATCTTAGTTGTTAGTTGCTATTTTGTTAGTGTGTTACCTAACATATCTTAATTGTTTCGTAAAATATTTAAAAAGATGGTAGAAAAAGAAGAAAAAAAAAAAAAAAAAAGGAGAGAGAGGCATGGTGGGTGGGTGGCGATTGATTTATTAAAAAGAAAGAGATAATGAGAAAAGTTGACTTTTGTTATGCACTAGGCAGCCAGCATACATCTATAAAGCGTGTGGGCAATTGTCATTGCCATCACCAAAACCTATTATGTCTAAAACAAGTTTCTAATTAATCATCACTTTTTCTTTATGTCTTCATGCTTATAATATAATGCATAAGCTTATACTAATTAGTTAATTAATTGAGAGTAAATTATGCTATCATCATGAAGAGCTGTCTAATTAAAATTTTTCTTTTTAATATCTTACTATAAGAAAATTACTTTTTTTAAAAAAAATATAAGTATTTTCATCCCATTACAGCATAAATATGTTGCGAAAGTTAGTGACAGTGTGCATGAGACTAGAAATTAGTAAATGATCCGTTAGCGATTCGATATGAAGTGGAATAAAATGTTTAAGAAAGCTCGCTATGATAGACTCTAACTTGGTTATGATACCATGTTAAAAATGAGTTTTAAGTTTAACTCAACTCTACAAAACTGACTTGTAAGGTGAGGTTTGCACCTCACTTATATATATTATAAAATTGTTTTATCTTTAATCAATGTAAGACTTCCAACGATAATGAACTTTTTTCTTATCTAAATCTTACATCTCATTATCTTCTTGTTTTAGAGCTCATCGTGGTTCTACTATTAACACTCTTAACACTCTTAATTTTGATTATTATATTTTGCAAAATCTTGTTAAAATTGAAATTTTGGTCTTGGATTCTTTTAAACTAATTTTGATCCCTATTTTTAACTTTCATAATTTTATTACAGTTTACTATTACATTTATATTGATCTTATGTAGGGGTATATATGCGTGAAAAACCATTCCATTTTTTCCCTGACCTGCATGATTTTATCATATTTTATTAAATTGAAAAAGTAGAAATGTTAATAAAATCGTGCAACGTTAAATATTAAATTTGAGTGTCTTATAAAAAATTTTATTATAAAAAATAAAAATAAAAATGAAAACTTGAACTATAATAATTATTACTTATTATAAATAAATGATAAATATATTGTAAAATTTATACTCATACTTGTAAATATATGATATTAATAAAATAATAAATAAAAATATTTAGTTACAAGATATAAATAATAAAAAACTAAAAGAAATAATATTAACTCCATGATAAGATAATTTGACTACAGTTTATGTTGAATTAGTCTATACAGACTGACGAATTTAGATTCTCTTTACACTTTCCTATGATGGAGTTATAACCCATTATTTATTTTCATCTATAATATTATGTAGTTAAGTATGTTTGATATAATAATATAGAAACTAAATTAATATATATTTTAACTCATTAAAAGTATAACAAAATTATATTTTGTTATGGATACATGATTTCTCTGTAGTCAAGTTATTGTGATGTTTTTCGTTTTTTTATTTGGACAGGTATTTTTAAATCTTAAATTCATACGTTAAATGCTTATAAGAATAGTTCACAATTTACTAAAAGATAAAAAAAAATACAAATAATTAAACGAAATTACAGGAAAATAAAAATTAAGGGAAAAATGAACAGCTAAAAAAAAAGCATACATTATAAAAAAGATTACAAATCTATATTATGGAATTTATAAAAATACATCCATAATTTAAATCAAGCCAAAAAACAAGAGTATCAAGATCTTTGAGCATTGTTTATTTCAATATCATTTCTTTCTGTGATCTTGCTTCGTCAATATTTATTAATTTAAATATTAAAAAATATTTTTGGTAATAATGTTATAGGAAGTACTAATTTTACCTATGATTATTTTTTGTTCAAAAAATGTGACTGGCTATAATAATTTATCTTCTTAATCACGTCATTATTCAAGATTTTTTTTGTTACTGTAAAAGAATTTATTTTTTCTTAAACGATTTTATTAAATTGATTTGAAAATAAAAATATGATTGGTGAAATATTATATTTTTAAAATAAATTTATACAAACTTTAATGTGAAATTTTTTATGTAATTAACCCTTTACAAAAGCAAATTTCTGAGATAAATCCATTATACAAATATTTATTCAACTATAAATGGGCCTCTAGAGAGTCAAATTCTGTGTCTTCCTTCCCTCATTTCGGCAGTGACCTAAAAACAGGTCGAAAGTCCACTTCTGAAAACAGGTTTTTAATTTGATTTTTTAGTTTTCAAAACCTTTTCAGAAGAAAACTAATTATTTTAAAAGTACTATTTTTAAAATTTTACATAGACTATTAAATTAATTATTTTATTTTTAATTAATAATTAGTATAGTAATTAAGCTTTATTTGAATATAAATTATTAAATACTATTTTTGAAATTCACTGGTTAAAATTATGATTATTAATAATGATTTCTATCAAAATTTAATAAAAAAAATGAGTAATAATAATTAATATTAAATATTCATTGAAAATATTTTAAATTTATTTCTGGTATCAATATTAGTAAAATTTAATATTAATAATTTAGACTTATTAATTTGATAATATCAATTTAATAAAATAATAAAAGTAATTGTTATTAATTTATAAATTTAATTTAAACTGATAAAAATATTGATTTAATATTTTTTAAATTAAATATAATAATACAACTTTTTAAGTAACAAAAAATATTTTAATTTACTTATGCCTATTTTGAAACTAATACTCTTAAACGTGTTTTAACTTTTCTGAAAAGATTTTTCAAAAAAATTGAAAAATATAGGTCAACAATTTTACATTGTTGGGAAATCGCTGGCTTTATTTGTGAAAAAAAAAAGTCTAATTAGAATTTAGGTTTATCTATGCAAAAAAAAAAAAAAGTTTCAACAGGAGTTTGAGGGAGAGAAAAGAGTAAAAAGTGGTTGCCATTTAAAACAGAAACTCATGTCCAACGGTATTTAGTACATTCTGATGCTTATTAATTCCCTGTACATCCAACTTTCTTTTACCGTTAAAACATAGTCCATATTAGTTTTAATTTAATTTTACAAAATAACTATTTCAATTTTTCTCCAAAAATTATAAAAAAATAGTTTTGAAATAAATAAACCAAACAATGCCCCCCTTAGATATTTGTTTGTGTGATGTGTAAGCTGTCAAACCTAAGGCTGTCACGGATATCATCCTGGAAAATCAAATAGAAATAATTTAAAGTATTTGCTGTTAAATTCAACAAATTAACCACATTGTTATTTGTAGTTAGATATCAATGTTTAAACTTTTTTTTGTTATTTTTGTTTTTTAAGATTCACATGAAGTTCGTCTAAAAAATAAATGCTTCTACAACTCATCACACATATTGTTGGGCTGCATTGAATCCAATGTTCATTTTCATCTTAAACCCAAAAAAATCTACTTTCAAAGGTTTATGCATGGGGTATTCATCTTGTATATTAAATTGAAATATGTGTGCACTAGTGTCTTCTTTTTCAATTTTAGTCTAAACATAATTGTAAGCAACTTTTATTAAAAATTTGAACAGGTGAAAATAAATACAAAGAAGTTAAGGTTAGGTCTTGCAGAAATTCTATATCACTGTTTCTAAACGCATAAATAATAGGTCTGACCATATAAAAAGTAATTGTTGCGACATATATTGTATGCTCCTTGATAATAGCAACTAAATTATCAAATTGTGTTACAACAAATTAAAGGGGTAATTAATTAATTAGTCTATCAATACAACTTATTTTAGCTGTCAGATGTTAGCAAGTTAAATCCAAAAAACATGGTTACTGAGAAAAAAAAAAGTTGTTTTCATCCTGGACATGGAATTGGATGAAACTATGAAGGATAAACAATGAAGGGGGCGTTGAGGGAAAAATCAATAAATTAATAATCAATGTGCAATTGAACTTTGATGTTACAGAAAATTACAAATTGTATTAACATGAGATGGGTTATGAATTACAATGTGAATTGTACAAAATTCCATCGTTGAGCTTCATCAGTAAGGTTTACCCTGTTTGTTATCCCTCTTAAGCTGAACCTTTAACTTCTTACCTCCTAATTGGAATCCATTCATCATACCGATCGCAGATTGAGCAGCCTCTGGAGAATCATAACTTACAAACCCTGCAAATTCCACCTCATCAAACACAAGTTCCACATAAAAAAACCCATCAAATTTATTCAATAAATGGAGCACACGCTTACCAAAACATTTGCTAACACCAGTTGCTTTATCAACAAAAACTTTAGCACTCAAGACCATACCGAATGGCTGAAAAGCATTAGCAAGTTCTTGATCTCCAAATTCTTGAGGTATGTGATATATAAATAGGTTGGCACCGGGTGGTCCTAAGTCAGAAATAGAAAAACAAGTAGAAATGTTTCAAAGTAAGTAACTTTCTTTTTGTAAGGAAAGAGTGATGCATCCAGCATAAAACGAACACGACCACTTTAAACCCAAACATTATAAGATAACATAAGATAACAACCTTCGACCTGTCCCCCAGAATTTTTGCTGCCACCTGAAGATGCAGCAGTGTTGTTATTTCCACTAGCAGGTGAAACAGAGCCAGGAGAAGCATTCATGGGCCTTGGACTAATCATTCCTGTAGAATATGCCATGGGATGTTGCAGACCTGTTACAGCAGGATAAGAACCAACGTAACTTGCAGGAGCCACGTGATAGTTTCTAGGGTTCATATTAGGGCCAAGATCAGGCCGTAATGCATTTCCTTGATTCATATGGGGCATCATATTATGGAAACCATGTTGACTCTGCATTGGTGGCATGCGGTAGGGCATCAGCCCATAACCCCCAGGAGCCTATCAACACAAAACCACTATCATCACCGACAACTTCATGGTTTCTCATTGGAACACATACTAAATTACAACGTTAGAACTAACCTGATAACCATATCCATTATATGGAGGAACATAACCCATAGGCAAGGCTCCAAACAATGACGGGTGCTGAGAATCAGTGTGTGGTACATTAGAAGCTTGGGACTGTGCTTTATGAGCTCTTCGAGCTTGCCTTTCCTTTTCAGTATCAGCCCATTTAACAACTAAGGGAACACTTGAACCCTATGGAAGACAAAAGCAACGTCAAACATTCAAATTCCAGTTATCGTCGGAATCCATACACTTGTCGAGTTAGCAATATCGATAATGTTTGACACGTATGAGTAGTGTGCATATCAAGCAAACACAAATCATTTTTTGTATTTTATGTTTCATACACATTGCACTATATATAAGTTGACTGAAATCATGAATAAGAATTGTGAACAATCCACTATCGTGAGATTTATTCAGCATGGGCACATTTTATTGCAATCACATTATGAGCTGAACAAACCATAGCTGGAGTTCCCCTTTCTAAGCTTGGATCCAGTTTGAGCCTGCCATATGAATAATGAGTCAAGCTTTAGCCTGAAACATTATCTTATGCAAACCAATGTAGGAAACAGAGGCAGTCTTAGATTTCCAAATGGAGACAACAATAAAACAAATTGAAATAAGTATTTCTGCATCTATAATGAAATCTGAGACACATGATTGAATGTTCACGTCCCTCACCAACAGAATTTTGTGGCTGAATGCCGCTTGAAGGTCCAAAATACTGCAAACACCATTTACAACTAAATTGTAATTGAGTTTAAAGGCATGCGCTTTTCCATTCTACCACAAACAATCAACCAGAAACATGTAATTGAATTGAAATTATTCTGCATGTTTCTATGATTTATCATGCCATCTAGTTCGTATTTCAGCTTTAAAGCCATATCTACTCATACATTCCAACAGCTAAATAACTAAACAATATCAGTCAGATAACAATATAGTTCCATCCTTAACATCAAATTTATTACTCTTCTTCCCTTAATACAGTATGTAATGGATGATATTTTCAAACACATTCATCATATTGCTCAAACGACTGCACTATTACCACAAAAGAGGTGTTGAAAATTCTGATGATGGTTTAATAAACACCAACCTCCATTTTATGCTTTCCATTAATTGCCTCCAAAGCAGCAAGCGCCTGGTCTTTCGTTTCATACTTCAAAAATGCACAACCTGCCACAAAATACAAATATAAATAACACTTCGCAGTATCAAATTCCTAAATAAAAGGATTAATTAAGGTATGAAATCAGTACCTTTACTTGTTTGCTGAGAACCTCTTAAAACCTGTAAATCCTTTATAGTTCCATACTTGGAGAAAAGCGCAGATATTTCGACTTCGGATACATTCTTCGGAAGCATGCCAATGAAGAGTTTGTGTTCTAGATTCAATGACAACAGAAAATTACACATCAAGGGTTGACCTCAATATAACAAACAAATTATGGCACATAAATGATTCTAAGAAATTGATCGGCTGAACAAAGTTTTTAATTAATAAAAGAAGTATTTTTATACCTAATCTTTCCAACTCGCCATCTGCATACTTCACTTGTAATGGACTGGATGCCTGAATTGAACACACAAAAACAGAATGTTCCAAATCATAATGGGAATAACATTATATCATACGGTACTAAAGCAATAACTTTCCATGACAATATTGCTATGGCTTTGGAGTTAGGATAATCAAATTTCCAGTTCTATTTAATCTTTTTCATAATCTATATTTAGATCACAGGCAACAAAGACAATTTATCAAGCAAACAGAAGCCTTGATTTTAATATTAAAAGCACATCTACCAGTAAATAAATCACTAGGTCAGAGAATCCCCAAAATAACAGAATCATCACGGAAAGAAAAAGGCTACGATCAAAATAAATCTTTATTGGACTGACTATAAAAATCTAAATTCATATCTAATGTGCTTATTCTCCAAACCACAGTTCTGTCGAAAAACTCAGTACAGTATTTCCACTTTATTTTCAGAATTTGTTTATTTCTTCAATTGTTTTGCTTTCTACTCGTATAATCTTCTACAGTCTACATTTTTTCTAGGCAGGTTTCTAACTTCTATGTTACAATTTAAATGGTTTTCTCCATTGAACTTCAATAGGACTCATTAAACCGGGTACTCCTGAGGAGATCATGGCCTTCTGAACCAATGTCCCAACCATTCATTGGCCAAGTCCTCCTCAGCCAAGCAATGTCCCGAAATTTAGAAGCATGGCAGATTAAGGAAGACAATCAAAACAAACTAATAAAGTGTTTAAAAGGGTAGGTTTAGCAAACATGGACAAAGCCATAGTCTAGTGGCATTATCTAAATCTACATATAAGGAGCTAAAATATCGGGATAAAAATACGTTATTCATCTTAACATTTATTACCCTTATTACAAGGACAATATAGTTGACCTGAGTATTGAATGTCTTTTGCGGGAGGGACCCCATACCATTGAAGAAGAATTGGAAGATACAAAACATTCCGAGAAGCTTTGTACTGCACCTTTTTGCAGGTACATTATAAAAGAGAACAGCAAGAAAGACAGTTTATAAAAGAAAAATGATTTTTCAAACCACGAGTATCCTTCAATTCTCAACCTTAAAGGATGAAAAGAATTACAATAACTGACTTGTTGGAAAATTAATGAAAAGTTATAGGAAGAATCCACTCACATTACATGAAAAGCGTCTGTTCATTAATTAACTGATTAAAATAAAATGCAACTAGTCAAATGTACACTAGAAAGTATAATGGATACATCACGACAGTGAAAAATACTTCAAAAAATTTGACTGAGACATTAACAAGGGTCAAAACCTAAGACCACAATGATATTAATGCTGAAAGAAACATTAAGAATACAACAGAAAAAAAAAAGAAAAAAAAAAGTAAAACAGTATATCGTATGTGCCCAGGACAACTTATCTCAAGCTTATGATGCCTAATTCAACAGTGACACTTTATAAACTAAAAAATGTCGGACCAAAAAATAAAAAAAATTCTGGCAACCAAAATTGATTTCCGTGAAAATCGAAACATAAAAATAGAATAGAACAGGAGCAAAACAGCAGAATGCAAATCACTTATAAGCTATGAAGGGTAAGTTGATTAGGTTACCCAAATATAGTATGTACCTCGGCGAGAAAAAGCTAAAATTAAACACATGTTTTTGCCCAATTAAGACACACTCATTCCAAACAAACACTCGTCAGCTTCACTAACTACTATAGCAGCACCACCCATTCACATCATAAAACCGCCATATGCAAGAACAGGTTAAATTTATCAATTAGAAAAATTAAAAAAAAATAATAAAAAAAGAAAGAAAAAGAGAAAAGCAGTTAGCAGCAAGTACCAACCCCGGGTAGCGTCTTCTTATTGTGACACGCATTGACGGCCTTATCAGCCTCCTCCCTGGAGGGACAAATGACGAAACAACAACCTGCGAGGGAAACGGAAAATTAGGGTTGGAAGGAGGCGAGACAGGTGGCGCGGGAGAGAGAAAGAGAGCGAACAATAATGTCGGAGAATACAAAGTTAGAAAGGTACCTCGGGAAACACGAGTTGCTTTGTCTTTGATTATGTTGACCTCGTCGACGAGCGCGAACTCCTTGAACATTGCAAGGAGTTCCGGTTCGGTCATGTGCTTCGGCACTTGCCCTACGAACAGCTTCACGCTCTCTTCGCTAGATTTACTCTCTTCGCTAGATTTACTCTCTTCCGCCATTACCAATCAATCAATGTCTTTCTCTTTCTCTTTCTCTCAGATTTGGATTCAACCAACTAATTTTAGGTTCCTCACACACACTCAGATGCCAAACTTCCACTTCGATCTTCAATTTCTTGCATAAAATAAACTCTAAACTACCATAATAATAATAATAATAATACTAATAATAAATACAATTTTAATTATTATAACCTTCCACTAACGACATGCTTCTCTGTTTTTTTACACTTTTGCCACTACGTACAGCTGGTACTCCTACTACTAGTGGAGTCCTGTCTCCCTGCCTTTCTGTCTTCCATGCACTTCATTTCTCCCCCTTTTTTTTTATACCATAAATAAATAAATCCTTTAAATTACGATTAACATATTTTTCTGCAATTTTTGTTTTCGCTCTTATCACTGACTTTAATTTTGTTAGTTAGGTTCTTGTAATTAAAAATAATATATGAATGTATTGTTTTGGTTAAAATATTTTTTTAGTCCTCTAATTTTTTATAAAAAAAAACAATTAAATTCATAGTTGTATTCTGAATTTTTATAGCGTAAGTTGGTGGAATGGAATTATTGAAAAGTAAAAGAATGAGCACATGCAACTTGAATGTTTTTTGTTGACTTGTGGTTTGTGTGTGTGAATGTAGTTTGACTTATGATGTGTTTGTGACCGTGTGATAAGGTCCTATATCTATCCGAATTTCGTGTCCTCCGTGTTTGTTGCGTAAATTTGTATACGATGAGAGAAAATTTGTAATTACGAATAAAATTGACGATTAAGAACATGTTCAATTTTTTTTTAGGTTTGAATAAAAAAAAAGTGAAATAAGTGATTATTTGAATTCAATTCAATCTTATTCAAATGCAGAAGGAGGGAGCGCATGATGTGCTTTGACTTATTCGTCATTCCTTTTGTTCACACGTCTTTTGTCTTTTTTTCCCTTTCAATGTATAACCATGTTAATTTATTGCTGTTTATTGGTTGGTGAATGCAACTTTCACTGTTCAATTTCAGAAAGAAAAACTTTGCTTTAAAACTAATTATTCTTTTTAAAGGATAAAATAAAGAATTAAAATTGGCCCTTTATTATGTGAAACTAACCCATGATGAAAGAAGTTGATGTAAAGTGAGGGTTATTGTACAGTATGACCTATCAACATTTCCATCCAGACCTTAAGGCAGTCGGATCAAGAATAAGTAGTTGAAGGCCGCCTATTATGATTCTATGAATTGTTGATGTGACAATTTCTCCAGAATGATTTTAGAGAGCACACGAACTAAGCGGTCATGGCCCGCTCATTCTAATGAAACTTTATCGTCATAAATATGGTGGCTTCGGTAGTACGAACGGCTCGTCAGTCAGTTGGGCATGATAAAACTAAATCTTCAAATTAAGGTAATATAGGTCAAAATCAAGTTTAAAAAGCAATTGTGCCATAATTAAGAAAAACCTTAATCACATGTCCATATCAAACACTATAAATAGAAGTCCAAAGTAAGTTGTTAATCACCGTTACTTTGCATTTATTACAACATTAATTGTATTTACCAGAACGGACTTGAACTGACTTAACCATCGGAGTTTTATAGACAGAGGTACCCCGATTGTTTGGAAAAAAAGAAGATTGAACGGTAAAAATTATTACAAGAAAATGATAAGGACAAGTTGAGTGTTCTGGTATAGGTGCTAGATCTCTGTACCGAAACAGTTATATTCGTAATTGTATTATTAAAGATGAAGAAGTTATATTGTGTGGGACGTTACATCAAGTTTCTATTTTCCAACATAAAATGATATAAAGTTATCGAAGTTGCAGTTTCAATGATAGATGAAAAGCACATGAAGATAAATCCAGTGATGGAGGAAACAGTTGACACCACATGATGTTCAAAGCTACTAAGCCTTTGAGGGTATACGAAAAGTCGATGATATTAAAGAAAAATTGAACTCGGATTGGATGAATAATGATGTGAAACTCCAATGGTGAATTTGCTTACTTCATCGTTCAGGTGATGAGGAAGTTGACGCAAACTGTTTAAATTACTTTATTTTTATGAATAGACCAATTATAAACCTGTAATAAATTTGCATAATATATAATTCTTATCATGATGTAGTTAGTATAGAGCAAACGGTTATCTTAAATCTAAATCAAAATATTTGTAATTACAGGAAATATATTTTTATTTATAGAAATTATTATTGGTGTGGTTTTACCTTGTTAAAGTCAAATATCGATTTAATTAATAATTTAGTTTCTATATTTAAATATTTGATTTATTATTATTTTTATATTATTTTATTTAATAGTCTTTGTTTTGTAAGAAAAAAACTCAATGTGTTTCTTTTTATTAAATTAATGTTATTATGCGTTAAAATTTAAGTCTTTCATATATTAAATTTTGGTAATTTTCTATTTTAAATGTATCATATGTCAAAATTAAATATATTTCAAGACAAAAAATATCGAAATCTTTATACGTGATAAATTTAGATTTTGATACGTGATATTTTTAAATATTATCAATGTTAATTTAACCGAATACATCACATAAACTTTTTTACAAAAATAAAAGAACTTAATTAAATAAAAAATAAATGTAAAGATTATAACAAAAATCTAAATGTAAAAACTAAATTTTTAATTAAACCTTAAATATTTAATAATTCTCATCCTATCTATGTAAATCCCTTAAAAGAAATTACAGAGAATAAAATTCAATGATTTCAATGTGTACAGAAAAATTACTTAAGTATTAAAAAAAACGCGTGTTGCACATTTCATTACTACAATTTGTTGGTCTATTTTCCATACAGCCATAGGTATGTGTACAAATAAACTCATTTTTGTTGTTTATGTCTTTTTTAACATTGTTCTTAACTTTTTGTTTGGGAATTCACTTCACGTGCCTTTATGATTTGTTTGATGTGTCTTTCTGAATTTAGGTTTATGGATTAAGGTTTTAGAATTCTTAAGATGAAGTACAACGATGTGTACTTTAAGTGGATTCTCATATAGAAGAACTAGTATGAGACCCATAGGTACGTATGAGTTTTTTTCGTTTTTGTGTTATTGTTGTTATAGGTATTTTGTTTAAATATTATATAATTTGTTGGTTAAAAATTAGATTAAAGTATTGCTATTATTAATATAATTTATGTGAATTTGTAAATATATCATTTAGATTTTGGCTAATTATGACAATCTGCTTTATTATCTAATTAATATAATTCATAGTTACATAATACATGGTTTATAGTTATACTTTATTTACATTGAAATAACTATATTTGAGAATAAATATGAAGGGTGTAGTTTTTGCGGCAAGGTATAGTAATAAGGTGTCTTGTGAACTTTTGTTTCGTGCATATTACATATCGTTATTAAAATAAAATATTGATGTATTGTGAACTTTTGTCTCGTACAAAAATATTGTCCACATATGAATAATCAATTTAAAGAAAAATGGAAAAACGCAAACATATTGTGAAATACATTGAGTTATATATTTTATTGAAATGAAATGCATATTTACATATTGTTGTTAAAATAAAATATAGGAATATTGAAAACTTTGGTCTCCTAGAAAAGTAATGCCCACACATGAATAATCAACTTAAATAATAATGCAAATATAATGTAAGATTGATGTTAACATTTTTAAACAAAAATAAATGTAGTTATTGTTATCAATGTAAACATTAAATTTATAATAACTAATTCTTGGGTAGACGCATTTTATTTTATTTTTGTTTAAAATGTACATTGAGTTATATATTATATTGAAATGAAATGCATATGTACATATTGTTGTTAAAATAAAATATAGGATTATTGAGAACTTTGGTCTCCTGGAAAAGTAATGCCCACACATGAATAATCAACTTAAACAATAATGCAAACATAATGTAAGATTGATGTTAATATTTTTAAACAAAAATAAATACAGTTATTATTATCAATGTAGACATTAAATTTATAATAACCAATTTTTGATGGGCACACAACTTTTTTTTTAATGTACATTGAGTTGTATATTATATTGAAATGAAATGCATATGTACATATTGTTGTTAAAATAAAATATAGGAATATTGAAAACTTTGGTCTCGTGCAAAAGTAATACCCACACATGAATAATCAACTTAAACAACAATGCAAACATAATGTAAGATTGATGTTAACATTTTTAAACAAAAATAAATGCAGGTATTGGTATCAATGTAGACATTAAATTTATAATAACTAATTCTTGGGTAGACGCATTTTATTTTATTTTTGTTTAAAATGTACATTGAATTATATATTATATTGAAATGAAATGCATATCTACATATTGTTGTTAAAATAAAATACAGGAATATTGAGAATTTTGGTCTCGTGCAAAAGTAATGTCAACACATGAATAATCAATTTAAACAAAAATGCAAACATAATGTAAAATTGATGTTAACATTTAAACAAAAATAAATGCAGGTATTGTTATCAATGTAGATATTAAATTTATAGTACTAAATCTTGATGGGTACACACATTTTATTTTATTTTTGTTTAAAATATACATTGAGCTATATATTATATTGAAATGAGATGCATATGTACATATTATTATTTATATTTATAAACTTTATAGTTTGCTAACTATTGTTTTATCTAAAATTATTAATCAAATATTTAACCTCTGAATATATACAAACGAACTAAATAAGATGATATAATAATTCTTCCAAAGTTCACTCTTAAATTAGTTGTAAACAAAAATACACGTAGATGTTGTTATCAACGTAGACATTGAATTTATAATAAAAGTTAACCATAATACATAAATACGAAAGTATTATAGTAATTTTTTTTAATATTCAATAAACAATAATATATAAAATAAATAAATAAAAGTATATCTATAAAAATATATAAAGAGATACACTCTTTTATGTCCATGTTTTATTATTCCAGTTTTACTCTTAATATTATTTTTAAAATTATAATATTTTATATATAACAATATATAAAGAGGAGATTGGTGCATATGGGTCATGTTTTTTGTTTTGTTTTTTTTATTTTTTTAAAATAGATTTCATCATTATTATATATTAATAAAAAATTAATTTAAATGTTTATTTTTATCGGATTAATTATATATAATTATTAATTCATTATTTTAGCATAGAATTGATATTATTATATATCAATACGAAGGTCTTCTATGTTTATTCAGTAATATTGCTCATGTCTTTTGGTGAATATAAGAAAAGGTTGATACCATTCAATGGTAATTCAATAATATTGCTCCTAATTTTGTTCAACAGAGTAAATAAACTTTTTTAATATGACAATAAATTGTGGGGAGTGAAAAAATCAAATATTTAATTAAAATAAAAATTTATTATGATTAAAAATTTAAATATAATTTAAATTTTTTGTATTGTATTAAAAAAACAATTAAGTTTGATTAAAGAATTTTGAATATTATTTTTAAATATTTAAATAGAATAATTATATCATATATGTCGTAAAAATTTTAATGCATTAATATCTATATATATATATATATAAATAAATTTATAGTTTGGTAACTTTTAATTTTTATTACATTTCAATTTATGATGAATAAGATTTTCATAATAAAAATAGTACTATTACTAAAAGAGAAGTTCCCTTGGTTCTCTGTCCTGCAAAATTGCAAAGCATGCAATATATATAGACGCAAAGAATGAAATAATTACTCCTATCATACATTATTATATCTTTATGCTGCAATAAAGGCATAAAATATTAGTGGTCCAATAAATTTAAAAATATCTTTATTGAAAGTTGTGTTTTCATGAGTTGGAATACGCTCAGATTTAGTAGTACAAAAATTACATTGTTTTACGAGCAGTCATAACTTGCACATTATCCTGGATTACATTTATTTGCAATGCAATCGAAACAATTATAATCTTGAAATATAAAACCATTTACGAGTTATTTATGTAAATCATTTAATAAATATTTATTAATGAATTGGTAAATGTAAACAGTTTTAATCTTGGAGTACGAAACCATTTGCTGAATTTGTAATAATATATTAATTACTTGATTTATAAAATTATTTTATTTGGAATATGTTTATATTGAATATAAATTTTAATATAAATACTAAATAATATTTAGAAATAAATAACAAAAATAATTATTAATCAACCAAATTTCGAAATAGATGATGACAAAAACTCAGTTTGGTAAATTAAATATAAAAATGAAGTTTTCAAGTCTTTCTGAAAATGTATTTTGTGAATATCATTTTTAGTTTTTTTTTAAGTGTTGGAATCCAAAAATGTTAGATGATGAAAGCGTGTGAGAGAGATTGAACAATATCTAAAGTAGTGCAATGATGATCAAAGAGAGAAAAGAAATGCAAATGAAGTGTGAAATGTGAAGAGAAGTGAATGTATATTTTGAATATTTTAATCTGAATAGGTTGAATCATGAAAGCGTGTTAGAGATGAAACAATAAATAAAGCAGTTGAAATATTTGGACCAGTGCAATGATGATTATCTGGACCAGTGCAATGATGATTATCTTGAGCAATGCAAATACTAATGAAAAAGTATTTATACAAAGGAGCACCATATTCGGATATCAAGAGAGATTAATTGATTACTTTAATATTTAAATCCCAATCAGTTGAATCACCAGAACACGATGATTTCGAGCCGTTCAAATTAATGGAGCGGTTCAATTATCTATACAGTGGTGCAATGATGATTATCTGGAGTAGTACAAATAATAATTACAGGAATTTATACAAACGTTTATTCAAATTTCGTATCCATCATATAGACGTTACACAAATACATTTAAAATCTCTTCATTGGAAGTCGTGCAAGGTTTATTGAGCAATGATAACTTTAGATTTCTAATGCCATGCAATCTTTAATCTTTCATATTTATCTTGAACGATGATAACTTTAGATTTTCAATACGGTGCAATGTTTCATATTTATTAAATCTTGGACTTTTACATTAAATAATTTTGAAATGCGTTTATTTTAAAAAATTAATATTTAATATTTACGTTAAATGATTTTAATAAAAACTATTTAATAACTAATATTTAATGTACGCGAGTGACATTTTCATTTCAAATTTACTTGAAAATATGTTTCAAATATTATTTCTAGTTTTTAAAATAAACATATTTTATAAAGTTCTTTAACTTTATTTTATAATTAATTATAATTATTTTAAAAATTGTTTAACATTTATTTATAGTTATTTAATATTTTTTGTTTTCAATTATTTGATTCAAGAATTTAACAATTTAATTAATGACTTTGTGAAAAATATATAACATGAAAAAAAAAAGACACATAACTTAATATTAATATGGATATGTATAACTACAAATTTATAAGAAGTTTAAATTAAAATTACATATAAAGTATTAAACTTTAAAAGCAATTTAATGGATAGAGAACTTTGACATTTATATTTTTTTATCACTTTCAACTTTAAAAAGAACTTCACGATGATTCTTTACAGATACGATGTATAGGTACATTTTAATCTAAATGTATTTATTGACATAAAAGCGTAAGAAAAAAAATAACTTTTTTATGAACTAAACTACTTTCTATTAAACTGGACGATCTAAATCTAATAATTAACGGATTTCTAAAAAAATGAAATATATTATATTTAAAATCATATTTATTAATAAATAAAGACAATATTTAAAAAAGGAAAAAAGAAGTGATTTTTTTGAATGTGTCTTAATACCTAACAAATTTGGTGCAGAAGAATTAATAACTTTTGTAGAAATGGTGATGTGAAAGGAGGGTAGAAAGGTAAAAAGGAAGAAAGGGTAGTATGGTAATAAAGTAGAAAATGGGGGTAGAAAGAGAAAGAAGCCAGACTGTCCCGCCAAGACAGCGCAAATGTTTGATGAATGAATGGATATCTCTGATTGCCCAATACAACAAAAAATCTCACTCCTTTTTCTTTCTCAATTTTCATCTTTATCTTTCTCCTTTTTATAATTTCTCTCCTCACACTTCTTCTTTTTCTTATTTATTTTTTTATAAAAAATAACTACTGAAACTCATAAAGCTATTGTTCAAAAATAAAATAAAAATACTAAAACAACTGTTATGTAATAATACAATGCGAGACAGGTTATTATGAAAAAAATTGTACAGGATCGATGGAATATTTTAGACCGTTTATTTGTTTAGATTTGTTTTATATAATGTGCAGTTTGTGTGACAAATACGAGACAGTAATGGACGAAATCACTTGATTAATTTGATTTTTTTTTTTTTCATATTTGAATCTCAAATTTAAACAAAATTATTTTATTTTATTTTATTATTCTTTTATAGGTTAAGTATATTTATAGTCTCCGAACTTTAACCTAAAATTAGAATTCGTCCCTGTCTGAAATTTTGATACATTTTGGTCCTTAAACTTTAGAAATGAATTAATATAGTCATTTTAATTTAATTATGTTAACTTTTTTTATGTGTTGAATGCTTTTCCTATTAACATTGGAGTTTTTTACACTCTTTGACACGTTCTTGATTCAATATCTACTGAAAAATATGTTCGACACCTAAAAAAAATTAACGTAATTGAATTAAAAAGACTATATTCATTATTTTTAAAGTTTAGGAACCAAAATACATTAAAATTTCATACAAAAACGAATTCCAATTTTAGATCATACTTCAAAAATTAAAATCATACTTGACCCATTCTTTATTATACCAACACAAGGATAATGGTTGAGAATATGCAAACACAAGGATTATCCATCATTACAAAAAAGTAATTCTGAATTATTTTTCTATTCGTTTGTGTAACTGTATTGATCCTATTTCTCTTAGAAAATTACCATTATTATAAGATAAAAATGAGAATTTTCATGCAAACAAATCACTTTGGTTTTTTGCTGAAGTCTATTTTCCAAATTTTAGAATACGCAGAGTGCATTGGGTGGAGATGTAAATTTATGGTATGGTCCAAAGATAAAAAAGTGAGTGGAGTGGGTTGAGATTAGAAAACTTGAATGCGTGAGGAATTGAACAAACCAAGAAAATTGTTTTCCCATTTATTTTCTTCCTTAGATAATGTGCTACAACACGGTATGTGAAAAACCAGAAACATTGTCACCAAACTAAAGATAGTGTGGTACTTCCTTTTCACTTTATCTAATTTCACTTTGAGGTCAATAAAAAGTGTGCCAAACTGTAATGCAAAGGGAGTTTACCTTTTTGGTAGAGGGTGAAGAAAGCCGAATACAACAAATTTTTTATTGCGAAAAAACTTTTACTCAACTTTTTTGTTGTTGTTATCATGTAATGAATTCATAATCTTATATCTTCTTTTCTATTCAAAATAGTTATAAACACGCCTAACATATTCCTTATAACTACAGCGCATACTAAATTGCTAATATATTAATTATCTATAACGATAAATATATTAATTATTTATAATAGCTAATTTATTAACTATACACAACCACTAACTCATAACTACTATTAAAATTCCAAGAATTAGTTCATTTATGTTCATTCTCAACCCACCGACTACACCCATTTAATACTATTTTTTTTATAAAAAATAATTTTTATTACGATAATTTTATGTTTTCAAAACTTGTCAAATAGAAATCAAATGTTTGAAACAACTTTTTTTCATTTATTATTATTGGGTTATATATATATAAATTTTTTTTATATGTTTTGGTTATATATAGATTATGGTTATATATTGAGAGATTGTAGTTCTATGGTTACATGACATTAGTCATATTTAACATTACTTTTACCCCAAAATCTTAAGATAATAGTGTTATAAATTTTTTATTTTTATATAATGTTTAATTTTATCTATTCTATCAAATATGAGGAATTTAACTCGTACTTGAATTATTTCCAATCATTATTGTGTACGAGATTCCTAGGCTGAGAAAGAGAATGATGGTTGTGATGATTTGCAAAAAATGGTGTGCGAAAGGGTACATTCCTGGGCCACTTTCAAAAGAAGCAGAAACAGTAAAGGTCTGCTCCAAGTATATTCAGTGTCAGATTGTCCCTTTTGGGCTCTCTAATTTGGTATGTATTGTGATAAAAAAAACTTTCATTTTGTATTTAGGTTTTATATTTCCAATATTTGGAGTTAAGTGTATTACTTATGGTGAGATTAATTTTATAGACTTTGCTATGTTTCTCTTAATCCTAAATAACATTGTCTATTGTATTATTTCTAATGAATTTGATTATGTTTTTTTTATCGAAATTTTCTAGTGTGATATAAGCAATTTTAATAATTACAAATAAAGTATATGTTCATGGTTGGACTACCAAAATGCTAAATGTGTAAGTAATTAATCTTGAGATGCATGAAAACATTACAGGTTTAAAAATATTTTATTAAAATATGTTATTATGGGACATGAAAATATTTGAGTGTCAGGTTGTCGTGTGTTTAGACTTTTAAAAAGATATTCTGTGATCTAACAGACGTTACTTTTTAAATGTTATTTTCAAAACATTTTTTTTAACATCAATAATTACAAAATCTCAATGCAAGTTATTCTTTAAATTGATTTTGCAAAAGTAACTCAGGAGCAAATATATTATTGAACACAAGTTATCACACGAAATACATAACTTCAATGTAGTTATTGAAACAAAATTTCCAGTGTGCGTGTGATATATTTGAAATTTGTCATATATTTCTAAAATATTTAATTAAAATGTTTTTTCTGAACATTTTTTTAAAAGAATTAAATAGTAAAAGATAGATTAAAATAGTTTTTATTTATTAAGTATTAATTAATAGTAATTTATAAAATTAAATGCATGGATGAATTGAATTTACTTTTTTTAACAGATACATGGAATGTGATTTTTTTTTATGAATAGACTAATAGATAAATTGATATATAGATTTGGCATTCTAATTAAAGATAAGTTGAAGTGGTCAAGTGTAAGTTTGGTTAAAAAGATAATTATCAGAAGTTCTAATTATCATTATCTTTATGTGAGATTTAATAAGTAAAACGAGTATTTCTTAAGATTGTATTTTTGTTTATCTTTTTAAAAGATTATTCGTCGATAGTTAATTTATATTATTAAAAAAAACTAAAATTATGCTACCCTATCACATTGTTTAGTTGATAGAAAATGATTGAAAAGACTATGGAGTTTTGTTGTATAGAATGGTGGCGAAGTTTATTTTAACATCTACTCAATTAAAACTTTCATTAGTCTATTGTTTAAATTGACTAAAAAATATATGAAAAATTAGAAAAAAGTAAACATATAATCTGTTAAAAAATATACTTTAATCTTTAACCAAATTCATAATATTAATATATTTTATTTTATTTTACTCTATTTTTCTTCAATCAAACACTTTCTAAAACTTTTTTTCTTCTTTCATTCTCATTATTTTCTCAGAAATTATACATGAGTTAAGATAATATGGAATAGAATAAAGGAGATTTTCTCATCAAGCACACACATTGCATCCCTTGCTAACTTTTCATCTCCAAACTCTTTGATACAAGAAATTTCTTCATTACATTAAAACTAATCCTCTGCACCCTAAAAAGAATAATTCCATGCTCTGTAGCTAAACTTTGACCTCATTTGATTCTTCTTAATTAGAATGTTAACTTGCACAAGGAGCGCTCTTAAATCAGCCTCTGACGCCTTCTGTAAACCTTACCAAACCTATTAGACGCACTTGGGCAATTGGTACTCCTTGTAACTTGATTCATGAAGAGTTGATGTCTGCCAAAGTTCATAATAAGGTTAAATTTTGATAAAATTGTTGAGATGATACGATACTAATCACTTCACTGGGAAGACAATGCTTTTACTTGTTCCTCAGGGATGAAAAATAGGCTCGTTACATGCAAATATGCCAAAAGATTACACCTAAGTTGTCTGAAACATAATACAAGGCATATAGTAAGTTGTGCTTGAGCCAATGGACAAGGCTCTTGAAATAACTCCAAATTGGACAAATCAGGTCACAATAATTAATTGTGATCTGAAAAGTCAGTAGTAGATACATCCTTTCTTGTTCATCATTGAGATAGTCTCACTTTATAAGAGCTTTCTCCTGTGATTAACTTAGAATTGAGGCATAATGTGAAAGAGGGAATGTAATTAAAACCGTGGGTTCATACAGTAATTTCAACAACGCAATGTCGGTTTTCCACAATTTTTTTGGGGTTTAGACCCTTGGTATCCGGAAATCATTTTGAACTCAATTTAAGTTATCCTTCGGTGTTTTTATTCTAAGCCAGAAAATCATTGTTGTGGGAAACAGCTATACAGGGTTGAGTTGAGATCAAAGGTGGCATTTATATAGCTAGGCTAATATATCAAACAAGGTTAAAAATGGAAAAAAGAATGTAGAGAAGAATTCCTTGTGTTTGCAGAGTTGTGAACAAATATATAACATAAATACGAAGGAAAAATGACTCCTAAATGTGTCATCATACCTCTCCAGTTCCAATTTTTGGATTACAATTCCATTCAGAACAAGCTCTGAACTGTAAACTGCAGTTCCTGTAATTTGTGTAGTCCATAAGAGTTATGTTATGATACACTGATACACAATGAAACATCAATTATCAAGAAGGTGATACTAAAGTTCAAAACCTTTCTTAAATAAACGGTGGCATATTGCATAGTCGTCTTCACAAGAAAGAATCAACAGATCATCCAAGATATTATCATTCATGTCAGCACACACCTCACTTTGATCTACTACCTGAAGTTGCAAGACAATAAATACATGAACTAATTTTTGAAAATGGGGGAAAGGTGGGAATCACAAAATAATAATAGCCCAAACACGCCTAATATTGCAGCCACAAATAAGGTGCAGTTGTGTTGTGGAGTGGCATGCATTGGTGAATATGCATACCTGGCCATGAACAGCTGTGACCAAACTTGCAATCACTTCCTTATCAGGTTTAATATGTGGCGTGATGTAAACTCTTTTACCCTGTAAAGGCAAGAAACCAGATTTTGAGCAAATATCATAAATGCAAGAATTTGGGCGTAGTAGAAGATCATATGAATACCTTTAGGAGTGGCTTTTCTCTTGCGAGAGCAAGAGAAACTGGCATGTTGAAGCCCATTTCCTTTTCCTTTTTCATATCCCTCAGAATGTAATTTTTCTCGTCAATAAAACAGTTGGCTTGTCCACAGCTCTCGAGCCATAAGTGATTCACAACTAATTTCCCAAGAGCGATGACTTCCAACATATTCTTTGTGCGTGTAAATTTGTCAGCTACGAAATGTGTGGCCTCCATTGAACTTGTTGCAACAGATATATTGAGACGTTTCAGTATCTGCAAGGAGGGAAAATAGTAATTCACTAGCCAGTCATGAACATTTAGCATCTTCTATCACAAATATAAAATCCATGGCTAACCTTTGTTTGCCGCTTAATGATACTGTCATCCAAATGCTGACTAAACAGAACTCGAACGTCTGCCATACCTCTATGATGTCTCAGATCTTTCCACATCATATCTGACATGGACTCAGGAACTCCTAATCTTGTAAGCTCTTTCAAAAGTGAAGACTTAGGCTGGGTTTTTACACACAGTTTTTTGTGATGCTCAATGTATGAATGCTTCACATTTGAAACTTTTACACCTTCACTTGGCACAACTGTAGCTCGAACTCCTGATCTTGATTGTGCAACACTTTCGTTTGATGATCTTTCAACATGTGCCAACAATAAAGGGTGCGTATCAGGCAAGTTTTGTTCCTTCATTGCATCACTAGATGAGCCTGGTGGCACAAAGTTCCCCTGTAACAAGCATCTGGCATCATCAACACATGAAGCATCGGTCAGGTCCTCTAGACTTCTAGTGGAGAAGATATTGTTTTCTTTTCCATCAATACACATTACAGATGATGCATTGAGATTCGTTCCCGCATTAGCCCCCCTTCTTTTCCCTCTTGATCTTTTTGGATAAACCCAATAATCAGTCCATGAAAAACTGCGGGTTGCTGATAACTGTGGGCTAACTTCGGTCAGATGATTCAACTTGACTTTCTTAGCAAGCATACATGAATTGGAAAAGAATGTAAGACGCTTAGTCCTAGCACCCAACTTCACTGGATCAGCCACTAAATCAGTCCCCTTTCTCTTGTGTTTAATACCCTTCTCCTTGACATTACTGTTCTCCTCTGTACAATGGCTTGGTTGATCTTTGATTCTTGGATGTCTACTCTCATTGTTCCTATGTTCGGATTCTTCTTCGGCAGCAGGTCTTAAACTTGTATATTCTCCCAGTGGGCAAACCTCTTCAAGCAATACATGTTTACTGCATTCTGGCATACTATTATTATTTTCAAACCGCCCCTCAGCTGCTGACTTGCTTTTCATAATTTGTTTCATTTTGCCCGAGACAACATTTGACTCCTGTTTGTCAGTGTGCTTGCAAGATGAGATAGAAGTTAATTTACTAAATCTAGAGGAGGATGCCTTTTTCTTATTTGATTTTATCTTGATAGAATGTAAACTAGGATTCTGAATATTTGAAGAATTTTTCAGATGATTTTCATTTTCTGTGAAATCAGCCAAAGAGCCGTCTATTGCATTCTCTGGTTGATGGGTATCATTGAACTGGCAGCCATAAGGGGGCATTAAAGCTAAGGCATTCATTGCTTCAGCAGCTATTTGAGTGCCTAAACCAATATCAGACATGTCCTCTACATGTGTTAGACTGGAATAAACATTAGCATTCTCTCTTACAGAACTTGGTTGAACACTCATTTCCTTTAGAGAGTTATTATTTCCAATTGCCATTCTCGGTCCCCGGCCTAACTTCTCATCAAATGTATTACTTGTACTACAGTTTCCTTGGCTCTGAAGATGGCCACCTTTTTTCCTTCTTCTCGCATATGTTTGTTTGTATCTTCCAAAACTTGATGATGCTTCAATTTTTTGACCAAACATACGACCTCTGTTGACATGTTGGCAACTGTCCACCCATTTGAAAGGTTTTTTCTCTTCAATTTTAGTTCGGGCTTTAATTTTCTTGGCAAGATTTAGTGGTCCTCTTGCATTGAGGACATGGGGTGATTTCTCCCTAGCGGTCTTTCCACAATGAATTTCTTGAAACAAGTCCATATCATTTGACGACAAGTACTGATCCACAAAGCCAAGAGCAGCCTGGGTTGAATTCCCAGGCTCTGGTGACTGAATGTGACTTAGCGTTGCAGGTGGATATAAACGGTTTTTGTCATCAAAGCTGTCCGAATCAACTAAAGCTCTTTTGTCGCCTTCAAGCATATTATGTTCTTGAAAAATTAATTCATTCATGAATCATGAAGTGCTCCATAATTTATAAAGATACCGTAGAAAAAATAACTAAAATTTATTACAAAGACAGAAACAAAGTAGACAATATTAAAATCTAGATAACAAACACATACCAGCAGTAGAGTTCCCAAAAGTGGTGGTGTTTGCTTCTACTTGCTCACAAGGTGGCTTGGGCAGTCTTTTCTGGAAGAGTGTCGAAGGAATTTTCATTGTTGGACTAGTTTCATCCTCAAGAAATTCTTTGCCAACATGTCTGTCACTCATTTCTTCATCCTCGCTATCAAGAACATATTGTTCATACTCGCAACTTTTGCCTGTTGCCATGTCCTCTGTAAGCTCGGGATCCTCTACAATCTCAGTGTCCAGATTGAGATTTTCAAACTCCGTTTCAGTGAAAGGGCTATTGAACACCAAGGTGTCCTGAAAGAGAGCAGTTTCCCTAAATGGATCATCGTCACTTGCAAATTGAACTTTATATCCTATTTGTAGCGAAACAGCATTCTTATCAATATAAGCAAGTTCTACGACTCAATCCATAATCTTTCACATGCGGAATCATAAGCACAACTTTCGCAGTTACTCGTTAATTACTTGCATGCCTATCCTATCCTATCCCAGTAAAAACGTTTCAACTCAACCTGAAGCGTTGTTACAAATTACAATCAGCCACATTATAAATTATCATTGAATATAATCTGTTACCAGATGAAGCGCCCTACACATTAAATTCAATATGATCAAAGAACAAACAACTTGCTGTCTTCCACATTTTAATGATCAAAATCATCGAAATAACAGTAAAAAAGTTTACAACAAAAAAAAAAAATAATGTAGATGATGATTGCAGTAACGTCAATAACGAAACAAGAAAAATGGAAGATTACCGGTAGGGGGTGACGAAGTTTGAGAGTGAGGCGAAGAAACCCCGACCATTAGAAAGGTAACTATGTTTATCTTTACTTAATAAAATTTGAATATTCTTGAAAAACACGGCATAGATGAATGATGAATTGGGTGGCAATGGAGTTGAAATAAAACCCTAATGCTGCGATCAGAGCGCTAAACAACGAAGAACGCTAACTTGTGAAATTGAAATGCCCTTCATTTGGGATGAAATCAAAATCAAATGCAAATAAAATAAGGGTAAACTTTTGTTTTGGAGGGAAACCATTTCCTGTTCTTATTATTACTTTATAAAATAAATTTAAATACACTTTTCCTTCCTTAAATTTTATATTTTCTATTAATTGGTGTAGGTTTTTTTGAAGGGTAAAACTTAAATGCAATAGCATTTGGTTCGCCAGTCTGATATAATTTTTTTCAAATTTATCAAAAGCATATTAATTTTAAAAAGTTACAAGTTAAAAAAATTTAACAAATTTGAAGCTTAACACTTTTTTTATGTTTACATTCAACTGTTTATAATATATTACTTTTTTTTAAATGTTAAATATGACTTTAAATGTCTATTTATTTTTAATATTTAAGTTAAAAAGGTGTCTTTATACATTACTTGTTTGGGTTAAATATGTATTTGGTCTCTCAAGTTCCAGTGAATTTTGGAATTAGTCCCTCTTCGAAACTTTATACCAATTTAGTCATTCATTTTTAGAAATACATGAATTTAGTCCTTCTTACCAATTTTTGTGAAGTTTATTTGACATTTTAAACATATTTTATGATAATATTTGACTTAACATTAAAGCGAAAATGTGTCAAACGGTATAAACAATTCAAATATTATCATGAAATGCGCTTGAAACGTCAGATAAACTTAACAAAATTTAGTTAAAATGATTAAATTTACGCATTTTAAAAGATAAAGGACTAAATTGGTATAAAGTTTCAAAAATGGACTAATTCTAAATTTCACCGAAATTTTAGGGAACAAAAACATATTTAACCCTACTTTTTTTATGGTCCATTTTTTTTCTTACATCAACGAGATACTGTTGCTCTGTGTCGGTTCCTATAGATTTGTCAATTTAAGTATTTGTTTTACGGGTTTTCTTTAATATCTAAGCCAATCATTTTTTTTATTTTGAATTTGCACAAATAATTAGAAATGTCGCAAATGAGTCGCAAAGACGTTGATCAAGAGTGTTCTTTAAATACAATTTCACACTTTTTTAATATATACATATATGATGAGAAATAAATTCATCTTCATAGATATTGTCTAAGTTTCATTTTAACACAAAATTCTTATTAGGCATGAGTATTATGAATGATATCTACATATCCATCTCTTCCTCATTTTCATACTATATTCAATGCCATTAGTATTTTGTAGGGATGGCAATGCGGGACGGTCCGGTTCGGCCCGTTTAGATCCGGTCTGCATAAGGCCCGCAAAACACGGACTGGCTCGCCCTGTCTCGCATACTCCTTGGCCCGCGGGTCCGCAGGCCGATCCACTTCTTGTTTTTCTTTTTTTTATGATAAAACTTGTAGTGTTTAAAAATTGGAAAACTTTAAAAAGTTCACAAAATTACGTAAAGACTTTGGGAAATTAGATGATAAATTGATAATTTAACATTTTCATCATATTCATACTATGACATACACAATGTATTCTTTAAATTTTAGAACATTAAAAATTACATAAATTACATAATACTTGTCTTTTCCAGTTATACAAGAATTTAAAACGTTAATGTAAGAGTCCATAAAAGAAGTAATTAATATACACAAGAGCAAGTTTTTTTTTTTTTTTATGCGGGCTTGTAGGCCGGCCCGCGCGGGCCGCAGACCTATGCGGGCCGAGCGGGCTTATGCGAGCTGAGCGGGCCTATGCGGGGCGAGCTCGCACAAGCCTACGGGCTCACTATCCTGGCCCGTCCCGCGTTTTTTCTGCGGGCCGGGCCCGCGGACCAGACCCTAATTGCCATCCCTAGTATTTTGATTTCTATTTTCCTTTAAATTACAAAAATAGTCTTATTTTATTATATATCCTAATTATATATATATATATATATTATAAATTTTATTAAATCCAAAATACTTGATCTCCTTTTTATGTTATTTCAAATTAAATGTTAATTAAAATTAACAAATTATTAATAGTATTTTTAATTATTTTTCTTTTTAATATGTATTAGTATACTTATAAATGAAAAATTAACGATATCCATATAAATGAAAATTAAATATATTCCTACTAAAATTTTAATGGTATAAAAATATAGTAAACTAATTTATATTTTGATTAAAATTACGTTTTAAATAAATATTTAAATATAGTTATATTATTTGGAATATGTGTAGAATATAAATTAAAATTAAGCATTTAAAATTAATAGTATAAGTATATTTTTTAATTCTTATTGTATAATTATCTGTAAAATTTAATTAATATTTTTAAAAATATTTTTAGTAAAAAATAAGTTTTTAATTATTATAAATTAAATAAAATTTAAATAAATATTATAAAAACTAATAATTTCAATAAACTTGTAGCATTGTATTAATTTTTACCTTTATTTACTTGACCAACATCTATTATAATGTTAATGTTATAAATGCATGCTTCCAGATGTATTTTATTAGTATTATTATTATAACGTTAGTTTTGTTAAATTTTAAATTTATTATTATGTAACTACAATTAATATATATATATATATATATTATTTTAAAATAAGAGTTCAATATGTTTCTTATTTTCAAACAAATTTAAAAAATGGTGTTTTATTTTTAAATTAAATTATGTATTATTTGATTTATGTATTTTATAAAATTATGTAAGATATTATTTTTAATAAATAATATATAATGTTTATATTTATAATATTTTTTGAAACTTCATTTATTATGTGAGAAACATTCTATATATACGAAAATGTTTAATATTACTTTAAATTGAGATAGAAGAAAATCATATTTAAACCTTAAAAGAATTATTAAATATATATTAATGGAGATGAAAAAGAAAAAAAAGTGAAAAAAGAAAACATTAAATCAGTCAATTTGAATAAAATAAAAGGTAAAATAAAGACTAATCATTCTGGTGTATGTTTATGATGTATCGATACTTAGGTGACACATATACTTTATAATATTTTAATTATCAATCAAGTATCTAATTTATATAATTTATATAGTTATAGTACATTATAATAAAATATTCGAATAATAACTAATTTGAGTGACAACAAATAATTAGTTACTATATAGGAACCAATTTGACAATTAAAATAGTTCAAAAAAATTATAATTGATCTCTAAATTGATAATTAAAATAGTCTCAATTATAAATTGGTTTTTAGATTGGTCTAACATTAACTAACATGTTTTGGCTACCAAAATAATTGGTAGCCAAAATAATTGGTCTCTAATTAGAAAATTTGGATTCACACATTAACAATCACATATTTACTATGTTTGTAAGAATTATTGTAAAATTTTCAATATTCATATATCACGTATCGTATCATATTATTTTAAAAATAAATATATTGACATATCAGATACGTGATATCTGATACACGTATCGTATTTATACATCATTTCTGAATAGAATTTTTATAATAATTACATTACATATATAATTTTAGCTATATTGACCAAATTGCCCTTCATCATTTTATAAGATAGCATTGACTACACTCTTCTCTGGCCTGACAGGGACCCAAAGCTCATGTTCAGAGCTTCTGGTGTATGGCTCTGCATTTCAGCAAAATTTCCCCAGAAATCATGATAAGAATGGGTTTGAGGTTGGTTTCATACTTTCTGTCTTTCACTTGTTTCTCTGTTTTAATTATTCCCTTTCACCATCTCTTAAGTTTGATGTTTAAAAAAAATTATGTATTAGATATTAAAAAAAGTTATTAGTTATTGTGCTCGCACTTTCCACTCTGTCCACTGTTGAATTCTTTGACTCACCTATCTGTTAATCGAAATATTTTCTTTACTTGTCCACTTTGCGAGGTGGATGAATTGTGTGCAGAGTTAACATCTAGGTTGATGAAATAAATGACTTATTTTTTTTTTTATACTAACCTTTGATCCTGCATGAGGATATTTTCTTTTGGTTCTTTGATTTTTTTTTTTTTTTTCATGTTATGAATACTGCTACAACTTAGTTTTTGTTTCTGGTAATTGCTAGAAATAGTGCCAACATTTCCTATTCAAGGGCTTTGTTTGCTGAGAGCTTCCACAGGCTGTTGTCTACTCAGACTTCAGGGTATGGAAATTTAACCAATTGTTTCTCTTGTCTTTGATTTACATTTCCGTTTTTCAACTTAACATATGATGGCAAACCATCAGTGATTCTGATCTGAGTAATTGCAACCATTAAGGTTGATTATGGAATTTTCTGTGAAAACAAGCAAAGGGGCGAGTTACTGAATATGTTCCTTAAGTGCATTATAATTTATATTTCTGTCATGCTGTGTATGTTTTTGGAGAGGACTATAAAGATGAACAATGAATATTTTTCCCCATTAAGACACCAGACTTCTATTTTAGTGTAACCAAAGGATGGATTTGGGGCTTCTGTTTGGCACCTAATAAGTCACCCGAGTATTGGGTTTACCATTTTAGGATAAAGTGGTACTTTCAATTACCAGCCTATTGATGGGTTTTTTTCACTGTTGTGGTGTATTATCTATATGTTGTCACAATGGTCTAAACTGTCACCAAGACGAATTTAACTCTAACTCTGATACACTAATAGGTAACCTCGAAGCATTGTGTTTATAAGTATCTTTTCTTATATAATCATTTCGACTAATGTGAGATTTAGATTCATAGTTAGATTATTCTGACTCCTATATCCAAACCAAAGATTGAACCCTTGATTTTGGTTTAGGGACTCAATTGTTGAGACACCAATACATCTTTTGGTGACATACTAATCTTTGACGGGGCATCAAAGACTCCACAACCTTTTAGTCCTGAATTTCTGCTTCCACCAATTATTAGATACATATCATATCATACTCAGCATGCTACAAATGTTAACTTGCGGCTTTAATTCACATTTGATGTTGAAATAATTCAAAATCCTTCTACAAAGTCATCCTACTAATCCTCTTACGAGATAGAGCATTGGATCTTTTTAAGTTTCCGAAATATTGATGAATGTATTTACTTTTTTTCTTAATACGTTTTTTCATGAAGTATTAGAAAGATTTGTGTTGTGGGATGATATAGCTTTGCTCTGTGATCTGGTGGTTCAGGAAGCTACAAGACAAGGTTGCACTTATCACTGGAGCAGCTAGTGGAATAGGAAAGGCCACAGCCACCAAATTTATCAATAATGGAGCTAAGGTTATTATTGCTGATATTAATCAACAGCTTGGTGAGGAGACGGCAAAAGAACTAGGATCTAATGCCACTTTCATAACATGTGATGTCACTCAAGAGTCAGACATATCCAATGCTGTTGAATTTGCCATTTCTAAACACAAACAACTTGATATCATGTACAACAATGCAGGGGTAGCCTGCAAAAGTCCTCTGAGCATCGTTGACCTGGACATGGCCTTGTTTGACAAAATCATGGACATAAATGTTCGTGGTGCTGTGGCAGGTATCAAACATGCAGCACGTGTGATGATCCCACGTGGAAGTGGGTCTATTCTGTGCACAGCAAGTGTCACAGGTGTGATGGGAGGTCTGGCTCAGCACACTTACTCAATATCTAAGTCTGCAGTCGTAGGCATTGTTAAATCTCTGGCTTCTGAGTTATGCAGGCATGGAATCCGAGTCAATTGCATATCACCTTTTGCCATCCCAACACCTTTTGCTCTGGAAGAAATGAGTCAGATATATTCTCATGTTGATAGTCAGAGACATGTGGATATTATTCACAATTCTAGTGTCCTAAAGGGTGTCTATTGTGAACCCGATGATGTTGCTAATGCTGCACTTTTTCTTGCGTCCAATGATGCCAAGTATGTCAGTGGACACAACTTGGTTGTCGATGGGGGTTTCACATCTTTTAAGAATTTGGACTTTCCTGCACCAGATCAAGTGAAGTAGAACTTTGTTCAAATTATATTTAGATAAAGGTAACAATGATGGAAAACCATCTTGCAATTTCAAATTTTTAATAAAAAATTCAGTGAGAGTGAGTCAATTTCATTTATTTCAGTACTCTTCTAAATACATCCAAGTTTAGCGTTTGAGTGGCGACCCCAAATGATATCAGTTTCACACCCAAAAAGGATGGGAAACCCATGCAAGCATCATGAGCCAGTTCAAATGCTTTGAGGCACCCTAAATAAACATGCTATCATAAGTGATACTTTTTTGTAGTTCTGTATTTTCATTCAAAAGGAATTAGAGATAGAAAAGCGTTGTAGTGGGAGTTTCTGTTGAATCAGTCCTGTGTATGGCTGAACCAGTCATTTCAGGCCCTTCATTACCTAGTGATACAAGAATAAAACCTTTCATGTTTACCTTCAGTTTTTAACATTATAAGAGATGCTATAGCCGTAGTCAACTTTGAAAGGATGATAAAGCTTTTGATTCTCAGAGCACTTTTTGGTGCGCCCTCTGTTAACTTTATTGAATCTTGTAATTTAACCAATCAAGCTTCCATCAATAGCCTTCTTTATAATAAACTTTACAGCACCAATGGACTACTTGACAAAGGGAATCGCACTTTATAAGATGCTAAAACTAACATAGCTTAAATCAGCCTGGAATCTGTCAGATGATTGAAACTTAGGAACAACCATTTTGCAAATGTTCATGATTTCTACTAACACCACAATTACATTCAGTCGAGTATGAATAAAAAACCTATGCAAAAGCTTTAGTTCTCGTGTTTTAGGGAGAATACAAGGTTTACTTCCCTTTTCTCCTTCAAAATTGTTGGAGAAAAATTTTGGTTCATACGATGAAGACTGGTTCTTGATAAGATTCGAGAGATTAATAGTTGATCATTAGTGAAATACTGACATGATAATGAATTTCCCAATCTCACTGAAAAGAAACCATTTGAGATTCATTTCCTTTTCAGCAAACTCAGAAATAACACCATAGTAATAAGATCACAAGATTCCGTGAAATGGCCTATACCAGAACATTTTCCAGGTATTAAAGTTATAATGCCAATAAAGATACACGATTGTATTATAACCAAATCAAACCAAAACGAGCAAATTAGAGGCAATGAAATTCAAATCGATTGAGAGAACTGTTCTATCCGTTGAGCAATGAGGTCAATAGCAGCATTTGCTGATGAGAATGCCCCATGGAAACTCTCTTTGTAGTTAATAGACTCCAGTTCACGGGCCATCTTCAACAGAATCTCACCCAGGTCTGTTTGCTTCTGTAGCAAAGAATTGTAGTATGAGTTGGCAGCCACTCGGCTTATTTCCACATTGGTTTCTTCTGGACAGTACTCATCATCCAACCATTTATGCAAAGTAACCCTAAGCCATTCTGATTCCTGATAAGTGAAAAAAATAAAAACATGCTATAATTTATCTCCGACCACTTGTTCTCTAAACTTGTCGATAATTGAAAACCAATATCAATTTGGATTTGACAGCAACAAAAAAAGAAGTACCTGCAAGGAAATTGTTGGTTGTAACCAATGGTTAGGGACTCTGAGGTCCTCAACTTGGTCATCGGATTCTGTGAATGGGTGAGAACGGGATCTGACCCGTGTGGGCGAATGCGTCGGAGTATAGCATAGAGTTAGTGAAGAAGAAGCATGTTGGTTAGTCAGAGTTACTGCAATGGAAGATGGGGTGAATGCGATTGTGCGAGGGATGACCGGCGACACGATCATGTGCTGACCCAGATTTAGTTTCGAGGTTGTCATTATGGACACTGTTGTCTCCTCTCGCTTTCTCTACATAAAAAACACAACTACTAATACGGACCATTCATTCGTAAACACGTAACTATTTTGGATGAGGTCATGTCCCACCACTCGCGGGAGCTGTGCAATTATTCAGATTTCTAAAAGAATGTTCTTTTAACCTTCTAGGATTTTTATTTTTTTTATAGTCGCAAGTTTGTAGGAACCAGAAAAATTATTCGTAAAGCATTTGTGGAGCATCATGAGAAATTACGAAAAATGAAAAACGAGTATATTATGGCACTAAAAAATTCATTTGATCAAACTAAATTTGCTTAAATGTTCCAGTGCCAAGGCATAATTCTGAAAATTATGGCTGACGATAAAAGCAAGCAAACTTGAGAGCCACACGCACACTCGTGTCCACGAAATGGCCATGTATTATTGTCAGGTATTCTATCACAATCATGGATACTTTGCACAAGTATCAAGAAGACAGGTTCTTAAAACAACAAAACCAGATTTCGATTTTTGACCCTGTAAATTTTCACTGTGATTGCTATATTCCTATGCTACTAATAACAAAGCCAGCATGCACATAAACTTATGACATTGCGGATCTCCGAAATTGCCAGGAAAAGGAAGAAAAGTATTGGAACTAAAAAAGACACGGAATGGCATTGGTTGCATAGAGAGAACAGATATAGATAGATGGACTAGTCCTTCAAGCTGGTGGAGAAAGAGACACATGGCGGATCACTAAAGGCTTGGAGGATCTGCTGAGGAGCTTGGATTGAGATTGTTGATACCATCCTTCTGACATATGATCATCTTTTGCACCATACACTGGAAATCCCTGCATTGTTTGTTGGTACAAATACTAAAGTTAGCAACAGAAAAGGAAAGAAAAGAGAATAACTAGCCGAAACAAAGCCACTCAATTTTTTTTACCAGAATTTGCTTAAGTAAATGTTTCAATGTGTAAATGAAAAAATCTAACCAGAGCTGTTAGAAACTCAGGCAGAAAAATAATAACAAAGTTAACTCCATATAATCTTGTTAGTTTCGGTACTTAACTGCCACGGGTAATCTCGCAAGAACATCATGTCTCCATCATCATCTATGCAGGTCACATGCCATCCACTAGTTCCATTGACTAAGCTGCCTCCAAAATCAAACATGGAGTCGAGCTCAGCAATGAGTTCATCATATCCACGAAAACGGGTTAGATCAACTGCTCTTCCAAGAGCAGTTCCCAGCTTAAGCACCTGAAATAGTTAGTTGCCTTTGTTCAGATGTCTCAGAATGTGAAGAGCTAAGAATCTTTCAGCTACTTGCTATAGTATTTGAGTAATGCTATCCTTTTATAAACACATTCCTAGTACTTAACAAAGAAATTATTGAATGAATAAGTAAACGCATTGTATGTTTTGGAAATATAAACCATTCAATAAAGTATGACATAGGAGAATTTAGAATTATTCACATTATATTATATTATTTATTCACATTCAAATGCTAAGTACCTTTGTGCAGCTACGGTTATTGACAGAGCGACACTTCTTACATGTTTTCCCGGAGGTAACACACATTGGAGGACTAGAAAGCAGACTTGGAGTTTTGCTGAAACCAGCAAATTGTGGTGAAGGGAGCTCCGGTTGGCGTTCAATTAAGTTAACACCAAAGAGCTTGTATTTGTTATAACTGCCAAGATGACCAAGTGGAGCATCATTTTCATTTCTAGATTCAGAAGGTGGCCATCCCAAGGATTCAGAACAAATGGAGCTTAAATTTGAACTTGAAATTGATAAATCTTCATGTGGCAATGACATTGATCTTCCAAGAGATTTATGAAGAATGTCTTGCATCAGAAAGGGATGCTGGTTCAGATTCTCCTTCCCAAATTGTGAGCCACCGATTGAGAACTTCGGTGGTGGTCTTTGCAATGCCCTTGAAGTACTCAGGCCACTGTAATCTTGTCCTTGCAAGTCCCTATCCGCTACCGCCCTGGCTGAACTCTGAGCACCAGCATCTGATAACAAGAGAATTCAACTAGTCCACAGTGCTTAAAGAAAAGATAACATGTCATTCTAATTTCTAAACATGGAAAATTATAACATTAACATCTTTTAGCTTCCTCAAATCGAATTTTACAGGTAAGTCAAACTATAGATGAATTTATAAGTACTGACCATCCATGGCAAAGACATTTAGTCCAGGCAATGGGCGCTGGTTAAGGACATGTGCCTTTTTTGGGTTGGGGAGAATAGGAATGTGCTTTTCCATCCCAGACTCCAAGGGCTCAATCCACCAAGGACAGACCCTTTCAGGGTGCATGAAGGCATCTACTATGGCATCCCATTGCACCTGAGAAGAAACATAAGTTTCATTGAATCGAGTAAAATAAAACATAAAGGTATTTTAGCTTCAAAGAACTAAACCTAGAAGACTTGAAAAGAGCCTGGTTACCTTGAGACATCTCCATTCAGAACCAGGCCACCTAATGCTGTCAATAACTTCATTACCAATTATCGTACCTGCATATCTGGTTACTCAAACAAAAAGGCAAAAGACCTGATTATGAATTGTTTCATTGTAGAAACTATAATTACCACTTAACATTCATTTCAAAATAAAACATCGATGAGTCGGCCAAACTTTGACATCGTTACCTTCTTAGAGACTCTTCAACATCACACTGCATTTGAACTCTCGTTCCAATTGAATAGACGGGTACAGTTGACTTCAAATAGTTTTGCAGAGGAATGATAAACTCAAAGGGATTCGTCCTGCAAAAGATGCGAATAAGACAGCTCATTCCAATTGAAACTTATGCCCAAAGGGTGTTTGTGTTTTTGTGTGTGTGTGTGCGTATCACACACACGTATACACATACAATGCAAGAAAAGTAGACATGTTCTTTTTGAATTTTCAATCTGATAAATCCTGAACAACTCACCAAGGGTGGTAATAGACAGTGAACATGGCTCCTGTGGCAACAGCATGGGAAGCACTAGCCAAAATTCCAAGTTGCATGCTATGACCCGATATCAGAGATGACGACGGAGATGCATTGCTGTGATGTCTACTTGCCCGACGAATCCCAACACGAACTTCTCCATACTCCCCACTGCAACAACACAACCACTGTCCTTACTAACACTTCTATTAACGTTGGAATCATTAAATAAACCTAATCATTTAGAATAGTATTACAAAGCTCCTCTTCTTGTGAGGCATTAATATTCTCTACTGTTACTTGAAAATCTTACTCTTATGAAAGTTGAAAATTATACTGCCAATGATTAACTTCGCTTAATGCAGTGAGAAAAAAAAAAGTTGTGATTCTAACCAGAGTTCCTCTGGAACAGCACAAACATAATTCATGGAGACAAAAAGTACCTAACAAAAATGCATGAATCTCCAGCAACGAGTTTCTTTGCACTCACGAACGTGCTCCAACCGCTAGTTAGCAGGTGTCGTTTCGGCTGACCTGCATTTCATTTGAAAAAATATCGAACCCAGAAACTAAACCAGCATTTCTTTCAAAATATATGTGATTTATTGTACTACATTGTTGCAACTGAATCAGAATATTTGACAAAGTAAAAGTAATCTAAACATACCACGGTATATGTGTCGAAAATGCCACTCGAACCCGTGCAAGTCCTTGGCAACAATTTCCTGTGCAGGCGTTTGATGAGTCATGTCCTGTAACATCAAAGAGACAGAGACCTTAAATAAGTCAAATTCCTTAAAAAGGAAAAAACTAAATAAATGACAGATGATAAAGATTCCAACCAGGGGACGGAAGCATTCATCAGCGTGTCTCTTCGGAATAGAGAATCCACCATGTGTACTTGTGTCTGACGGAGTGAGTACCTTACTGAAGGAGTAGGTTGTAGTTCTGGATGGAACAAGATTATCTTCGTTCTCTAAACCAAAGTGGTTTTGCTGCAAAGATCCAAGCAATAACCAATTCTATTAAAACATTATCCTTGTTTGCTTGTCGTACAAGGTAAATTGTCATTCATTCTTTAACATTAAATTCTATAGAAAACTAATGTCATATACTGAATGGATACTAAAAAAATATCATAAAAATTACGGTTGCACATTAAAGAAGCAAAAATGGAAGAAGATAAAGGTAGATGTTAGAAGAGAAAGTAGCCAACCCTGGGCTCCGGAACTAATGTAACTTGAGCAAAAACCTCATCGGTGTAAGTTTCGGCCTGCAAAATCAATACATTATTTCCAATATGCACTAAACATTTGATGTAAACAATGATACTAACCCAAGTAGAAAGATGACAGTACCTTTAATACAACACACACAACTCTGCATAAGATCTTAGGAGGCAAATCATACACAGGAATTTCCATGTGTCCATCTTGCTGATGCTGAGTAAATGCAGCAACCTAATCCACATGACAATCATTCGATCATGAAAAGGTATCATAAGACAGCGTATAGGTTTTGCATACAGAAACATATCAAGCAAGAAAATAACCCTTCTTTTTCTATTATTCTATGTATGACACACAAGTAAATGTTCAATATTACAAACTTTGTATAATAAGTCAATAAGTGAGGTTCATATTATATATTTTTAATCGAAAGCAGTTCAAACATGGTAAAGCTCAACCTAACAACTATTTCTACCATGATTCAGAAGTTTAAAAAATGTAAATGTAAAAGACAGAGTTTTAGCTACCCTGGTGTGATCTAACTTTAGTATGAAGTCACAAAGGGTCAAGGAAGAAAAAAGATATACCAAAATCATTTGAAAAATAATTATCGTCAAATAAATGAAAAATATGATATAAGACAAATACTAAAAGCATTACAATACATTACTACTAGTCAGAAATTGTTACTAATGTAAAGTCATGATTGTCTAGAACATTAAAAAACAAAAATGTTTAACAACTTGCTTCTCATAATAAATTTGATG
>Ga0214545_1000985_pt1 | contig 50701 bp, 40 predicted proteins | sample CNSS4metaG_FD_160064 | JGI IMG/M metagenome (GOLD analysis project Ga0214545, IMG submission 160064) | Root nodule microbial communities from cowpea collected in UCLA plant growth center, Los Angeles, California, USA - CNSS4 | ecosystem: Host-associated > Plants > Roots > Nodule | place: USA... | reverse complement strand
ATACGTAGGAGATGATGTTAGTCATTATCAAGTTCACACAAAAAAACTAATTTATTTTTCATTGTGAATTGAAATACGTAAGAGTGAGAATTGATCCATGTCAAGGTCTTTTTTCAGAAAAAAAAATCGTTTATTTCTTACCGTCTTTTCTTATTATTTTTGAAAAAAAAAACACTTAAGAAACCATATACATTTTGTTTTATTGTGTTTTATTTTACAAATATATTGTGAATGTGGAAGTATGACTTAACATGGTAAGTATGCGTGAATTAACTTAAATTACATGATAGCTTGATGATTATGCATATGCTTGATGGGTGGAAGGATGTGAGTTCAAACCATAGTTACCAAGAGTTGTTCTTTCTCATGTTCTAATATTTTTGCTAAAGGAGGGAAAAACCTAGAAACTCTAGAGATTCCTTGAGAAATCAGAAGGGTAGCTTGGTAACAGCTGAGGTACATTAAAAGTATAGTAATGGCCACTAGCCAACCATTAATTTTAATTACTTTCGTTTTATTAATTTTTATTTATTTTTGGGTTGGAAATTGTGAGAGGGGGTGACAAAACAAAGTCCTTGAGTGTGGCAGTAAGGAGAGTAAGAGAGAATTGAGAAAGACCGTGATCTAGAGAGAAAAGTTTAATGTTGAGAGGGAATTGAAGTGGAGGCAAGGAGTGGAGCCTTTGGAAATAAGGAAGAATCCATTAAGAATTGTGTTAGAGCAAGGAATGGTATGAGTGCTTGATTTCCATTCAATTGACACTATTTTTCGTAAAATATGGGTTTCTGCTCAAAAACCACCTGGCGGCTAAGAAGGCTCGCCAGGTGACACAACCATTTCTTCATGGTTTTCTTTGTTGTATGATGAATCGCCTGACAATAATGAAGAACCGTCAGGTGATAAGCACTAGAATTGGATAATTTTTTACATTTTTTGTGTTTTCGTGATGTGTTAGGTGTGTAGTTTTGTGAACTTGGTAATATGTTTCTTGGCATAGTCTGATGATAATATATGCTTTCGATGGTAGTTTGATGAATCGAGGCTTGTGTGCAAATAAGGGGTCAATATGGGTTTGGGTTTGATTGTGTATTATAGTGTGTAGAAGTTGGAAATTTATTGTTGTAAGATTTGGTTGGATGAATAAAAATTTGAATGTAGGTTGGATGTGCAATTATTGTGATTGAACTGAAACTGGAACCTTAAATAGGGTTAGGCGTTTTACATATTTTAGCAGGTGCAGGGAAACTAGAAATTCAAGAATTTTGATGCATTGCCTAGCAATAGGTATGAGTCGCCAAGCGATGAAGGTTGGCCAACACTCTGTTTTGGGTTGGTTTAGTGAGAAAATGAAATTGGGGATTATTGAAAATGGTTCAGATTCGCATATTGCCTGGTTGTATGATATAAGTAAGTGTTAAATTGTGAAATGAGGTATGATGTATACGGATGCAAGAGTAGTAGTGGTTTCGTGATATTGAGATTTGTACGCTTGATGGTACTGCTGGATTTAAGATCATTTGTTTTCTATATATGCTTAATTAACTTTCAAGTGATGCATTATTTTAAAGTTGGAATGCTTGAGTACTTATGTCCAGTGGTACTAAGAAATTGTGATGATGGATTCTGTGGCATTTGAACTATAATAATACGAATTTGATATTCTGGTTGTATGATTGAAATGCATGGGTGTGTTAGGAAACATATTGTTCCTAAACCAGTAGAAGACTGAATTACTTATGTAGTGCCTAGTGGTAGGGATACTCCGCCAAGCGATAAGCCACAAATAAAGGAAATATTGGACGTGTGGCGCCTGGCAGCAGGGAATTACCACTAGGCGGTCTGGAGCACGTTTTTGCTTGTAGGCGCTTAGGCAACGCTAGGCAATAATGCAAGGCCAAGGATCCCATGCAGATGGATTTGCATGGATGGGTTTGATGGTTTGGTCAGGGATATGCTGGATTAGTTATGAGTGGGGAGGTTCGTAACGGAGATTGGAAATGCGTGATTGATGTGGGCAAGGAGGTCCATATCAATTGTACTCTTGTGTGGGGATACAAGCGGGGAGGTTCGTATGTTTCGCGCTCACACCTGAGGCTGCTATGAGTGGGGTGGTTCATAGCAGGTGTTCACGTATGTTAGACTATAAGCGGGCAAGTTCGTGGGAGCATGATAATCCCTAAGGACCAAGGTTGTGAATGGATCTTTCTCATATAGGTGACGAGATTGGGTGGTGGAACGATATAAAGGAGTCGATTGAACTAAAATTTGGTGAAGCTAGATTGGGTGAGGGATTAATTCTAATTTAATTAATGTGTTATTTTTCTTTCTTTCTTAGCGCACCCTTTCTGTTTATGTTTGACGATGATCATGTGACTTGTCACACGGGAGAAGATGTGAATCTAGGTGAAAACGTTGATGCCTAGAGACGAAGCAGGGCAGACTATAGGGGATGTACTCTATGTTTTTTTATCAGACATTTTGTAATAAACTTTTATGATGTTTTTCTCTACTATGAACTTGTAACAAATATGAAGTAGTGTAATTGACTTGTAGCGATATAAGTTTTAAATTTTCCCACGCTTGAGAACCTTATTTATCATTTTTAATTTCAAGAAATTATATGATATTTGCATTATCAAGTAATATCCGCCTTGGGTGTTACACATTTTACATGTTTAATTAAAGGTACTATTTTTGTATGGACATTGTAAGGTGCTAACACATTTTCTACATGTAACCATTTTCCGAATCCAAAATCTGATTTCGTATACCATGTTTTATACGTACATTTTTTTTCATAATTTTTCATAATAAACTATGGTAGTGACTCAAAAAGTCTTACTTTAAAAAATATTTTTTGATTTGTTGTCTTATCACAAATTTCATTGTGATAAAATCCATTTTAGGTGAGAGATAGATGGAAGATAGGCTTTTGGGCTTTTAAGTGTTTGTATTCAAGGAGAATGGTTACGATCGAACTTAACACATTAAAAATAATTCCAGAATTATAAAAATGCAACACTTCGTTTAGCATAAGAAAACATCATCTTCTCATGCATCTGATACGTTTAATATATCTATATCGTTTGATGCAAACAACATACTATTTTTCATTGTAATTGATAAACATATTAAGCATATTAGTCAAGCGATTGATAACGTTATTCATATGGTTGTCATAGGTCTCGTGCATCTAGTGAATGTTGTCTGTGTATTTAAGTTCCTCTCATATGAATTCCTTTTGTGGTGTATTCTACAAACACCTTTCTCTCTTTTCTTCATATGAAGGTTTAGGTATATTAACCTTCTTTCTGTTGTGCATATCAAGCAACCACTTTCCTGATTCAATTTTAGGAGTACTCTTTGTTGGATTCAACATATCTGCAAGAGATACAACTTTTGACCTTAGAACCCATATTTCTTTGGTTCCTTTGTGGTTAGTTTTTGTTGACCTTCTATTGAAGATGTAAATTTATCCAACAAGTCCATTGGTTCATTTGTAGTACAACAAGGTCGTATAATCAATAATCAATAATCAATAATCTATTTGAGTTTGTAATAAAACAGTAATAAAGGTTTGACAATTTTGAAAATAAGTTTAAAAAATAATAAAGATAAATGATGTTAATTTAAATTTAAAGGATTGAACTTTGCTTCTTTCACTTAGTTGCACTACGCTTGATTCTCTATAAATTATGTTCTTTACTTTAGTGTTCCTAAAAGTACTATTTCATGTAATTCTAACCTCATTTATGTAGTATTAGAATCTAAGGTTATCAGACCCGGTGTAATCCCTCACCCCTAGTTGAATGACTCCTTGCTTTAATGGACAAGACTCTTTAAACCAACTAAAGTCTTAGATCCATTTCTTGTATCAACCATGCATTAGGAAATTTGATTGGATCTAAGCTCTAAACTAGTTCTCACTACATTTAGACTGATGAAGTATGATGATTGATCAAGTCACCAAAGCAATAAAAGCAAATCAAATAACCAACACATAATGTAAGAACATAATATATATTGGATCAAGAGAACTACAAAGAGTTTAGAGAAAGTTACATCCAATCCTAACTAGGAAGAAGTCAGCTACTCATATTGATCTCTACAATAAGTGGAAGGAGTTGTTTCATTTCTTTCATGGTTCTCTCTAAAGACATTACAAGAAGTGCCTAAGAACCTAGAACTGAACTACTATATCATACCTCAAAACCAACATACAAATAACATAGGCATGCTCTACTTTTATAGAAAAATAATGTGTTGCTTCAGCTCCCAAAGTGTTGGTCAGCCATGAGGTTTCCTCCCTGGGTTTTCTTCCATGCTTGAGCTTCCAACTTGGTGATAAAAAATAGAGCTTTCCTTCCTAGTTGGGTTTTCTTTTGAGGTTGAGTTGCTAATTCTAGGTTTGAGGTATCCTTACAGTGAAGGTTTCTTCATGTGTAGCTCAACGCAAGTATCGTTTCTCAATCGTATGACTCATATGCAACAAATCGCCTTATAATGCTCAACTTCAACTTTGAGGCTCAACGCCATCTTTTTAATCGAAAACCAAAGATAATTATTCAAGACACAAGTGCAGTTCATATTCGCAATCTGGGATCAAGACAGAGTTTTCGTAACACCATTTCTATATCTTAGTGTAAATTTTTTCTCATTTAAAATGTGAGGCACAACCTCTGATACCATCCTATTAAATATGAATTTTTCACAATTATTTTATTCAAAATAACACTTGATAAAAAAGCTCATTCAAAATCTCTTTATTCATCAATATAGATATATAATTCCTCCAAACCAATAACTTAAATTGTCAAAATGAGACTTGAACTAAAATCCTTCAAATACCAACTAAACCACTACACTATTACATTTTTTTATTCATAACAAAAAAACCTTTCAAAGGTTAAATCAAAACTCCCCAAAGCTACCCCACGAGCTCTTGACAACTAAGTCTCTCCAATTGCATGTCCAAGGGTGAGCTAACCATGTATCACATCACATAACAAGCATATTAACATGTAACTCATGTAACATATTATAATGTAACATATCTCATTCATAAAATAAACTCCACCAATATATGTTCTCAATACCACAACTTGAACTCATCAGAATATTACCACCAAGTAATATTAACAGTAAATCACTATCTCATAGCCAACCATTATACCTTTCATATGCACCAATGCCTATTGGAAAAGTATTTTTCCCTATTTTGCATAGACTTACTAGCAACAATTCCACCCACTCGACAAAGTCTTGGGTGGAGCACTCTTGCTAAGCTCATGTTAAAGACTTACAAAGGAACAAAACACCTTTACCCTGACTCGACAAAGTCCTCTAGGTAAAGAAATCATATTGGCTTTACAACTATCAAAGAGTTCATACTTTATCATCACATATGTACACCCATACATATCATACCTCATCACAAGATCAAACATACCTCAACTCATCATGCAATCCATAATATCAAGTCATATCATCAGATTAATCATAAATCATCATCATATCATAACCCAAGCATTATTTTCTTACACTTAAGGATTTTAACATACAGCTCACCCAAAATTTTTGCACTAGATAATAAAGAAACAACCACATTTCTAAACCAGCAACAACACCATATTAAAACAAACCACAACAACAAAACAAGTTCCACAAGGGACTAGTGAATTTTTCCATAGCTTGTGGATTTAGCTCTATAAAACAAAATGCAAACCAGCGAGTTCCACAAGTGACTTATGAATTCTTCCATAACCTATGGATTTGGCTTTAAATATACAAGAGTCAAAATATCGAGTTCCACAAGTGGCCAGTAGATTTTCCCACAACTTGTGAATTTGGCTTGAAATATACAAGATTCAAAACATCGAGTTCCACAACTGACTAGTGGATTTTCCCACACCTTGTGGATTTGGCTTCGAATATGCAAGAATCAAAATAGCAAGTTCCACTAGTGACCAATGTAATTTCCCATAACCTGTGGATTTGGCTTTGAAAATTAAAGAGGCAAAGCAAGAACTAAAATTCACCCAAGCATTGATACAACTGATGGATTCCTAATAAACACATAAAATCTTACTACACTTAACCCCAATTTAACAGTACCCTTAGGAACCATACTCACTACACTAACTTTATCCAAGACCCCAAATTTAACCAAATCAAAGTACTCCAACACAAACCATAATTTCATCATCACAAGGAAACAACTCCAATTGCTATTACACCACAGATTTTCCCATATGCTCAAGAACAATAACAAAACAATTTTATTCCATACAACATTTCACCTCTACTTTTTTGAACAATAAATTCAGTCCATCAAATACTTCAAACAAAATTTCTAATCAACTTACCTCCAACGTCCTACACTTCACAAAAATTCTGCAACCACAACCAAAAACCCATTGTCAAATCATGTTTACTTCAACCATAATTAACACTCCAAAGGAAAACAAGTTCTATTTACAACCATTACTCTAACCTTAAATAAATTCACATGGTAACAAGATGAAGATCAAAATCCCTAATTTCCCCATTAATTCATCCAAACCAAAAATTAAAGTAATTAGATTAAACATCTTAACCCCACTATCAAAGCGAACTTTCCATCCATCTCATCTCATATTCACCACAAAAATTGACAACAATCATAAACACAAAAATATCTTTCCTTATCCAATAAACTTAATCTCAAACGATACATTTCACACTACCACCATGAATTTAACCATTAAAGAAATTTGTTATCATATTCCATCCCTAAGAACGAAATTATCCCTTTACAATTCCATATTTTAAACTATAACCCATTCTCTATACATAACCACAAAATAATGAGAACAAGGCTTAACACCCCCTTACACCAAAAATGTAACTCAAAGATGCATTTCACAATTCCTCCATTCAATAAATAAAAAATATTAAGAAAATGGTTTAGCACCCCTTATGCCAAAACTTAATCTACAATTTTACAATTCACCATCCCATAAATCAAGTAATATCAAGCAAATGGTCTAACACCCCCTAACCTTAGAATTCATAATGAAATTACAGTGAAACAAACTCTAGAAGCTTAGCCCTCAATGGAATCAAAATAAAAGAAGAGATAGTGGAAAGAGACAAAATTAGGCTCCCCTAAGGGTTCCTAAACTCTAAAGTTTTGAACTTGTTTTTTTGCTTTCCCTTGGTGTCTTTATATAGGACTTGATTGGGCTTGGATTTGACTCTTCTATTTTTGAAATCTCTTAAATATCTTTAAAATAATCATAAATATCATTTATCTTTATAGTGGTTATGAATATCCAAAAGTATTTGAAGAGATATAGTCAGTTTTAAAATTATTTGTCAAATATAGTTGGTTTATAATTTCTGATATATATATATATATATATATATATATATATATATATATAAATAAATTAGTTACTTAAAAATATTTGATAAATTATCACCAACTAAAATTTGCATTAATTTTCCAAATCTGGCATTTGCAATCCTTTAGATCAAACTTGTAGATAAATTCCAAATATATCAATATTTGCACTTAAGCCCCTCTTGTTTGACCAACTTTGACTAGACTTTAGTTGACCCTTTGACTAACCAATGAGAAGTTGACATGTGGAAGCTCCCACCTTATCTCAAAATCATGTCTTTTATTCCTCATTCTCATGCAACACAAGATCATCCAAATTTGCAAGCCTAGTTGTTCATCATCAACGTTGTTTGCCCTTCGGAGCTATCTGAATTTGCATTGTCTTTTATCTGTAATTTTCTCTTTCAAGTGTTGCAATGGAGGTTCGATGGCTTGAGATTCTCATGGGAAACTCCATCACGGTCACGAGGAGTGTGCGTCGATCTATGTAGTGGCATAATTAGGGTTTAGGTCTTGTGATTTGGATCTCGGAGGCACGATTTCTATGGGCGGTTCTAGTTCGTTCATTGTGGCTAACAGTGAGAAAATGGAAGATCAACAACATGCAGTTCCTCTGATCTGCAACTCTGTCAATGTTGAAGGGATAGTACTACGATGGTTGATAATGTTATGTGTGTGCGACATATTTATGTGTTGGGATGTTGAAGAAGATGATGACGTGGCAATATATGTTTAGCCATTTTTGTGAGTGGAGGATGATGCACATGTGGCAGTCTGTTAGTGGATAGATTTTTAAAGTAAGGATTGCCACATTACATGATCTGATTAAGTTGATTTTAAGTGGTAGGGGGTGAAGATAGACAACTAGGGGTGTAGGAGTAGGTTTTATGTTGTCCATTTGAAAAAAGAGGAATGTATTAGTAAATTAGGGGTTGTAAATGTAAGTTTCCAAAACTTGTTGATTTTGACCTTATTTGAAGGTGTTTTGTATCTTTAATCAATATATTTTCATACCTTAAATGAGCTTAATCTTAACTTCAACTACATGAATAAACATTAGATTATCCAGAAATCATTTATGCAACTAAAAAGCACTTTTTAACACATTTTTATAGCACAAGCTCAATGACAAAAATTATCTCAAGCCCTAATTAAATTATTTTTTTAAGAAAAAAAATAAATCAATAACTCAAGATTAAACATTAAATGAGGGCAAAAATGTGCACTCATCAAAGTGTCATGAGTGCAGCTTTGTTCCAACCTTGTTTTTCTCTTGCTTTTTTTCTTTTCTTATACCTCAATTTCTTTTTCTTTTTCTTTTTCATTCCTTTGAGCACTTCTCTCATTGACTTAATTTAGTACATTCTTTTTTTGTTTGAGGTGTCTGAATTCAACTTTCTTTTTGGTTTCGTTGTACATTTTTGGGTATGCTTTTAGCATAACGCATCTTTGTTCTTTTTCATCCACCTCACAACTTACCATTTTCCTTTCATGGCACACACACTTGTTATATCCTTCTTGACAATAAGAAAGGTTGGATTTCTTACAATCTAAGACTTAAGGTGTGTGTTTCAGGTCAAGGTTTAACAAGGTATTTTCATTCAAAATCATGTAGGGTGGATGTTTGGCTCTAGATTTTGCAATATGACTCACTAAGAAGTTGCACAAATCATTTCTATGCCAATCATGTTTAAAAGACAAAAAATTTCAACACAAAACTAGTGGCTCAATTACTTAGGTGCTTCTCTCAATCTCCCATGAAGTATTTGGCTCACTCATCTTATAAGGCAAGTTCACTTCTCTATGCTAACTCCTAGCCATGAATTGTCTTGCATTGTGTCAAGTTCTTGTTAAGCACTAATGGTTTTTCAATCTTTCCTTCCATGCACCCCTAATTTTCACAAAAATAGATTTCAAAATAGTGTGATCAATTCTTTTTCTGTCAAATACGAGTCCAACCATGTTCCAAAAGTAACTCCTAAAAATATGCAAACTATGTATCAAACAAACTATTCTAAAAAATGAATTTAAAATGCAAAAAAATAAATAAAAAAGAACTTTGTTTTTGGCTCATTTTTTCTCTCGATCATGTTCTTCCACGACTTAAATCCTAGAGTTAATCTCTATATCAAAGAACTTTATCTTCAAATTTAGAGGCTTTAGCATCCTCTTCTTCTAGTACAACCCCTTAATGCAACAATTATTTTTGTGTTGCTTATTCTTTTAAAGGCTTAATACCAAATTTGGTCCCCAATTTAAAAAGATCTTTAATTTTTCATTTGTTCAATTTAGTCCTCTAATTTCTTTAAAATGTTCAATTTAGTCCTTTCCATTACATTGATGTTAACGTTGTGTCCGTACGTGCCACGTGTCATGTTATTGTCATATGATAGTGTTTGTTCTAAATTTAGTCCCCTTATTTAAAATTTTGATCCAATTTAGTCCTCTCTCTTTTTAAAATGAAGCAATTTAGTCATTCTCCAATTTGAGACTAAATTAGTAATTAAACTTAATTACAACTTATATAAACATGTTAAAACATTTTTTAAACATTTATATATCAAATTTTCTACCTAAATATTCAAATTATTTTTTTAAAATTTTTACATAAACAAATTCCTATTTAAACTTATAATTTTTTTAAAATATTAAAAATGTAAATATAAAGTGACACTTGTAATTTTTAAATGTTCGATGTGACAAATATTTTTAATGTTACAAGTGTCACTTTATATTTACATATTTAAATTTTTTAAAATATTATAAGTTTAAATAGAGATTATTTTCACGTAAAATGTAAAAATAAAATAATTTGAATATTTAGATGGAGTGATTTGATATATAAATTAAAAAAAAATTAACATGTATATATAAATGTATATATAAGGTGTAATTAAATTTAATTAATAATTTGGTCTCAAATTTGAAAGGAACCAAATTAACTTATTTTAATAAAAAAGAGGACCAAATTGGATAAAATTATAAATAAGGGGACAAAATTAAAAACAAGCACTATCACGTGACAATAACATGGTACGTGGCACTGTACGGACACGACGTTAACGTCAATTTAACGGAAATGACTAAATTGAACATTTTTAAAAAATTGGAGGACTAAATTGAACAAATGAAAAATTAGGGGTCTTATTAAAAATTCGAATAAAATTAGAGGACCAAATTTGGTATTAAGCCTTCTTTTAAATCACATTTATAAAAGTGTAGTCTTAAATGTATTCAAAGATATATACACTACAAAAATAATTATTTTTAGTAGGGGTTATATTTGGCATTTCTGGGGATTTTAACCCCTACCAATGGCTTTACCAGGGGTTTGTAATTCCCCTAGAAGAACCAACATGGTTAACAGATTACCAAGGATTTTTAACAACCCCTAGAAAAGTGCAACTTACCTGGAGTTTTCAAAACCCCCACTACTGCCTGGGGTTTTCAAAACCCCCGCTATTGCCTGAGGTTTTCAAAACCCCCGCTATTGCTTAAGGTTTTCAAAACCCCGCTATTGCTTAAGGTTTTCAAAACCCCGCTACTGCCTAAGGTTTTCAAAACCCCGCTACTGCCTGAGGTTTTTTAAAACCTCTACTACTGCCTAGGGTTTTTAAAAACATCTGCTACTACATATTTGTTTGTTTTGAATTTTTTAATAATACATAAATCTTGAAATAAAAGAAAAATTATAAAAGGAAAAATTTAAGATTTTTTATATTTATAATTTGTAAATATAATGTTTATAAAAGGACCAAAGAACAAATTTTACAATTTTAATATCAAACAAGTTCAAAATTGTCCTGATATTTTTTTCTCTTTTCTACAATATTCTTTGCATATAGTATGCATATTGGCTCATTGTTTTGGATAAAGCATACAATGTTATTGTACTCCAAATATTTGTACACTAACCTAAAGAATTGAAAACAAGTGACAAGTAGTAAAAAACATGAAAGGAAATTATACATTATAGTTATCTGTCAGCTTACATTAAGAACCAAACCAAATGTTTTAACAAATTTATGATGCAACCATCACTTATTTGAACTTGTGCTTCTAACCCTGTTAAATCTTTATATTGGTGCTTCTCACCTTGTTAAATCGAGGAACACATGGAAATCCTGCTTGGTATGGTCTATTACTTCTTCCACTGAGAATCCTTCGAACAACAACCTAAAAGGCCATCATATCAAATATATTAATCCACTAGATCTACTACACACGAAGGAAACCAATCTAAATTTTGAAAGTAATCACTCAATATTTTTATGTCTCATTCCTTACGGCATCCAATTAGATTAAATTACTATAAATCAAATGAATTTTTATTTAATATTCAATAAATGTAGATCATGATCATGTTATATGTCGTGCTCTCGTGACACCACTCTCGATACACATAACACATAATTATATCACAAAACAAGGAAAAAATAGTTATTTAAAGTGAAGCTTGAATTTGAAAGATACTTTGTCAGAGTTTTCTTCGTTTCCAACAACAGGTTGACAAGCCAGTCATATTCAAGTTTCTGTTCAAAATGACTAAAGCTTAGAATTAGAAAAAACTTAATTGAGAGTTCAGGCAAGACAAAATAGAAAAATGGTCTTGAACCATATATTCATTATGTTCAGGCAAGACGACAAAATGCCAATTCAAACCTTCTCATCTTTGAATAGGAAGATTTTATCAATACTACTGATTATATTCAAGTATTTCTGCAGTAAAAATCAAGTTGTTTTAAAGTAAATTAGCAGCTGGAGCGATCTTACCCTTATTTTGAGTATCATGCAAATGACTGCTGAGTGAAACCTTATGAGCATATTCATAAATAAGGAAAAAATCATCATGACTAGTTGCATGGCTAACCAATTCTACCTTAACAAAATTAATAAGAAATTGGACTCAAGCTGTTGAATTACTGCAAGGAATTTATTCTGAAAACTAATCTATTGCGAACAATAAGAAAGCATTACCAAATTAGCATGATGAACCTTGCACAAAACTTTTATCTTTGGCATAAATTATTTAGTTTTTGTAGCTGTAATTCTTTTAATAGCAACTTCCTAGAAGATTTAAAATACAGGACAAATCAGTAAGAGTATAATAGTTGTCTCATTAGTTCCTTATGGTGAAGCACTTGCTTTTTTCTACAACACAACTAAAAGTATACGACCCCAAACCTGCTCACAATGGAGAGCATACTAACCATTACCATGTGCTCTGTGCCCAAGTAGATTTGAATCAGAGAAACCATTGGTTGAGGCAAAAATCACTTCACATGAAAAAACTAAAGGTCTATCCAAGTCCAACATGTGAGGTATTAGGGCTGCAATATCAAATTTTAATAAACTTTAATCTAAAATTGTCTCGTAGAGATGAGTGTAAGTGTGTGTGTGTGTGTGTGTATAAGTACAAAGAATCAATACAAATTTGAGGTCAATTAACATGTGTAGACTTAAAAAAAATGTCTAGGAACTTCTCCCTTAATGATTGGCTTGCCAAAAAAAATCTAGTGTACTTTTACCAACTAATACATATTTAATAGTGGAATCACTCAAATTTATTGTGATTGGGAAAGAACTCCTTTGATACCATAAAACAATAAATTTACTCATTTCCCCTTACTCAAACAAAACAACGAGTCCCTTTAGTTTCCTCCCTTTTTAGATAAATTAGACCGAGAAAATGTGTTTGGAATATTTTATTAACATTTAATTGTACTTTTAAGTACTAATGTAGTAAGAGAATATAGCCACAAAATAGAAGTGAAAAACTTATATTTCAGCACTTACATGGCTACTAGGCTCTGAATCCATAAAAACAACCTGTAAAATCTGCTCCATTGTTACTTGATCTTTCAGCTCACCAAATTGTTTAGACTGTACAATGATATGCTTTTTCATGAAAGATTAGATTGTTTTAATTCAATCCCGATCCAGTAAAAGCAATGATGTCATCTTAAACCTGAATATGCAAATTTGATATCACTGTCAATCTAGCTTCAACAATGCTATATTTTGAAAACTATAGCAAAAAGTTTTAGGTATAAAAATAAACAAAAACAAAATATTATCAAAATATTAAAGTATGAAATACTGATGTTGAGTGTTCTACGTAAAAAGGTCCAATCATTAGCATACATAAACCAAGAATAAAAACAAAGTAGAAAACATGGAATAAGGAACATACATATAAGGTGTATCCCCACCAAACTTCTTTTGATTAACAAATCCATAGAGAAGCTTGATGTAACCTCCACCACACTCAATCTCCTTTTCAAATTTTACAGAATGTTGGAGGACCACTATTTTGTTCTTGTTGGTGAATTCAGGTATTTTAACAGAGATGGCAAAGTGTTTGCATCACTGGATGTTTGAATACCTACAATATTCCAGAAAATGGCAACAAGTTACAAGGTAAACCAAATTCCTGTTATTATACACATTAAGAAAGAAAACAATAGAAGTTCCTCAGAATGTAATGTGTCTTAACTAATTGAAATTTTGTGGTAGTAAATTACTCTCCCTTGACTTGTACTCTACATTTTCTACCCAAAGCAAGTAGGCTTACCTCAAGAATATGCTAAAAAAATAGTCGAAACTGTGACTACTATGTAGTGCATATTTTTCTCTTCTCACATTTTCCCCTTCACACTCACACATGCATCTTCATTATTTTATTTTATATATTAAAACTGTAAGGAAATTTTTTAACTATAGTATATTTACATCTATATAACAATTTAACCATGTTCACTACAAGAGATGTAATATTTAGAAAACGTTTATAGATAAACTTACAAATCATTGAATAACAATTTGTTTTCATTGACAACTAGATTATGAGTTATGCAGTGAGTAATTTATGAATGATTCATACAATCAATCATAATTCATACAAGGTCGATTGCTGAAGAAGTTGGAGTTAAAGCTTTTGTATCTTAAAGACATTCCAAGCAGTGTTTGTAGCATGTCCAGTAGTCGCAAATACATGTTCAGTAGCTTCCCTTGAACTTTCCCCAAACCAACCAAATCTTATCTATCAAATTCAACTTTAGAAAAAAAAAAGCATATGCATATTACTTAAATATCATTTCATAAGTATAACAATTAATCTACTTTTATTTGAAGTATTTTCTAAACAGGTTAGAGTGCATTATTCTGGTAAAAGTTATATATCTAAGTTTAACAATTTTGTATAAAGATAGTAACTAGATTGCTTAAACTTAAAATAAGTAATAAAACTGAATTTGAAAACATGTGTGAGAAAAATTTGTAAGGCTATATTTACCTGTTAGAAACCACTCTTGATGTAGCTTTGGAAGTGGCAGAAAGAGTTTGTTTTTCAGAAGCTTCAGCAACATCTAGAACCTTGTCACATGTAAAAGTTGCTAAGGCCACATGGTAGAGTGCAAGAAAATCAGAAACTAACTTGTAGGATTTTCAATATTCAAGCAAGATAATAATTATTTTATATTAAATATAGTTGTGTTTTGTTGAACATTAACTAAAATTAGTCGTCTTGTCTTGTGTCTGATGCTCATTGTAAAAGATATATGCATAACAAAGGAGAATAATGAATTCTCCTTTCCTATCTAAAGTAGAAATAGGTTGAACAAGCCATATGTATATATAATGTCAGAGACTTCTTACTAACAAGAGCATCTCCAATTTTTTTTAAAGCAAAACGTAAATACTTGAATTCAGCATATTCAGTAAATAATATTGTTTAGAGGCCAAAGAGAAATAATATAATTAATTGGAGGCCAAGGGTCCCTCAAGCTTAATGGCTCCTTGTGTTGTCCATGCTTGTTGAGAATTCACTTGGCATTTCTATTACAAGAAGCGACAAAACACTCCTTGTAAACATGAACTACAATCTTTCTCTCACATGGTTCAGAATCATCTAGAAAATATTGACAAGCCACCAAGAAAATCTAAGTAACAAATTGCTACTTTGTCAAACATGTAACAAACATGTAACACTCAAACCAAAACACGAACTCACTTGATACCATGTCATCTCCATACTAATGTGAGAGAAAAATCTAGAAAATAAATGACAAGAAAACTTACCTCAAGTTTCATATAACCATGCCTCACGACCTCATTTATTTGTGTATAATTTTGCAAGAACTTCAATTTATAGATGTGGTGTTCTCATCTACAGATTAAGAAAAAGGCATAAAAATGTTAGTAGTTAAATCAATAATTATATATATATATATATATATATATATATATATATGAACTATTTAATTGAAATATTAAACACATAAGATTACTGTAAAACATGTTGAAAGATAAGAATTTAGAGATGGGTTTCTTACCAAAACATAAGAAACATATTAAATAATGATATTTTATGGATTACATTTATTAATGATAAATCAACTAGAGAACATATTAAATAATAGTATTGATGATGATTACATTCTTAACTGGAATTATACAAGTAGATAAATTAAACATGTATTACAACAATGAAACCAATTGCACGGGAAACATGATACATCCAAATCCTGTGAAATATTTGACAAATGCTTCACCATTACATATCCCTCTTTTAGTTTTGGACCATACTCTTGTATAAAGGATAGCTTAGAGACTTCCAAAAACCTACAAACCTATAATCTAAAACCAGTTGTTACAAAAGACAAATTTAGTTCTAGAGAATTGTAGAAGTTACTGAAGGAAAAACAGATTTATGGTTCACAAATTCTATCAAAAGACAATCTAACTGATCAGGATTCTCATCTTGTAAAAGTATTTCTAATCTAAATTTCAGGACAGATTGTTATATGTGTAAAGTTGTACTTTTTGAGATAATGACCAACAATAACCATGGAATTCACCTACTAAGAATAAAAAAATCTATGCGATAAAGTGATTGTTAAAGCATAAAGTTAAATGTGAGTATCAATGCTAGAAACATAGAGTTTTTCCATACATCTGGAGTGAAAAAGTGTTGAAAGCGTGAACTCGCGAAATCACTACGAACTTACAAATCAGCAAAACCAACGAAGCACTCACTCCCGTGAAGCACCAGCCCTCCTCGCCTGTGGTCACACCTTCCTTGCTCAGACGAAGTCACCGCCGACAACACCGACCACTATGAGAAGCCCTTCCGACTCAGACGAAGTGACCACGCCCTCTACTCTCCTCTTCGATTTTCTTCCTCTGTGCAAAATCCAAGGATTTTTAAACCTCTACTACACATATAAATTGTTTGGGTTATACTAACCTCTCCTAAAAAACCTCAACTAAAATTCAGAATTTTTGTATGATAAAAGTACAACCATTTAAATTTTTTTTACAATATTATTTTCACTTTTACTTATAAATTTAAGTTATCATATTTGAAATCATAATTTTATTTTAAAGATATATATTAATTAAAATAAATGTATTCTATTCAAATAACAAAAATAAATTAAATTAAATTAAATTAAAACTATAAATAAAACACATTTAATATATAATAAAAATTGTTTAATATACAACAATATGTCAACTAAAAGACACCAAAAACACTAGGTCATTCCTCTCTTTTTTTCTAATCCTGAGTAATTTTATTTTTCATTTCTCACATGGAAGTGGCCAAGGAAACTCCAATATATGTGTGGCCTCAGTTGAACATATCTTCAACAATCGTCTTTGCCTCAACTGATGCACCACGCAAGCCAGGTAATGTGAATCCTACAACATAGAATCCATTTTCACCTTTCCACCCGTTTGGAAATGGTTTTCGGGGACAACCCATCTTTCTCCCTAAACATGTCATTTTCCCTGTTCAAAAGTTCAACCCCATATCAACATATATTCCATTGATATCGTAAAGTTAGCAACAAAGAAGTAAAGGAAACTCAAACAGATACACGAATGTTGAAATCGAATCATGAATGTTAAAATTGAAACTCAAAAGGATATGATCTACACCTAAGAAATTGAAATTCTCCAAAATAATTGAACCAAATATGTGGATTTAGAAGAAGGCTAATAAAGAAACTCTACAATATTAACTATTAAAGTGTAAATTATAACATCAACAAAAAACATGTGTAGGCTATGGAAAGGTATAAGAGAAGGAATTTATGTATTAGGATCTAGAATTTTATGTATGAATGATTGTCTCAGCAGAAAATAAGATGGTCAGACATGCTCTACAACATTGATCTACAAGTTCAAATAAAAAGAAAATTCAATAACAAGTTAATAGTTGGATAACAATTTACATCTACCAATACTCCTAAAAGAACATTGTATTGCTTTTGATGTTTTAGTTAAAATTATTTAGTTGGTATCTCCTCCTGAACAGGCAACAAGAACAAAAATCTAAGCATGCTAAAGAGAGTAAAATAAAGTAAAAAAAATGTCATTACTATCAATGGTGTCAGTAGCCATATGGATTAATTCAAATGCAATAAATCACCTATGAGATTCTTTTAAGGTGGCCATGTGGGAATGTTTGAACAAGTTTTTTATGGATATTTTAAAGAAAGAATATAAGAATAAATATACGTAAAAAATTTATGAAAACTCTAAAGAGAAATATTTTAATATTGAGTAATATTTTGTGGTTAGCAGGGTAAAAATCCATAATAAGTGGATGATAGGGTTTGACCACCAATTTTAAAAGTAAAACAAAAGTAAGTGTAGAAATTGTTTCCCAATATTAATTGTTTAAAAATATGAAGAAGAAAGCATCATGGTATTGGAATCCGCACTATATGAGACTTAACAACTATAAGCTACGGATAAATTCTTGCATTATAAAATACTACTTATCAACATAACTCACTAGGTTCACCCGACAATCTACATAAATAAAAATCAAATTTTGATACAAGAATTCCATGGGTTGATGCAACAAATATCTGGGAAAGTGGTAGTTTTAAATCAAACTTTATTTGCTTGATAAATAGTATGCTACCAATGTAAAACAAGTACAATTATAAAACAATGTCTTGAATGCATAGCCACGATGCTGCAAGAATACATTTGGAAGAAATTAATTCTAGAGAATAGTTTTATCATATCAAAAAATACTTAACAATGCCTTTTGGATGAGAGAGGTAAAAACACATTAAACTTCAATGTTTATATAATGTGGTCCCACTAGCATTGCTATATTCTGTGGGTATATAATAATTCTTATATGTCAAATTGTCCATGACATGTTGTAAATGCATTTTGAAATAATTTGGTGCTTAGATGTTGGTGGTATCTGCAATCTTAACAAGCATGCCTCTTTACCCTAAGGTAGATCTTCCCAAAGTAACAATATTTTATGAATGATTGTAGAGTAAAAGAAGCAGAGCTAGGAATTCAATTTGTGAGTCTAATTTTGGTGGCAACACTCACCAATACCAATAGACTAGTTTTTCTACCCGTGCTATGCACGAGGTTATTTAAATGTAATTTTTTGGACGAGTATTTTAAATGTAATTTTTTTGGTAAAGGCAATGAACAATAAGTGCTATCCAATAATATATATGATGAAAATATGATGTCATTAATAAATTGTCAATTGTATGACACAAAAAAGAAAATGTCATCCATGTTATGTAATCCATTAAGAACCTAATAAAAAACATACATCTAATACTTTTAAAAGCATTGTTGCTCTATTTCATCATAAGTGTTCCTTCTAATTTCAAATTTTAGAAAGAAAAAAAACAATTGCATAGGTGTTTCTTCTGTTGTCTCCTTCTTTATCTGCAACAACCAAAAAAATTATTGATACAAATGAGCACTTTATAACGAAGTGTTACCAAATTACCAAATTACATCTCTTTGTTCAAGCTATTTTCAAACTACATTTGTGCAATGAGATGTTACAAACTTACATTAATATTTATTACTTCTTGCATGTATTCTTTTTTGTAGAACCATTTTCCTTCTGAGCCTTCCATTTTGAGACAAAAGTCTTGCTTCACGTTACAAATGATCCAAATTATGTACTTATTTACATGTCTGAGATTTGAATTAAATTTGAGAATTACCTCCATCTGTTATTATTGTTGCAGAATGAATTGTTGTTGTTGAAGAATGATTTGATTGTGTTGTTGTTTCATCACAAGACTGAACCTATTTTCAAATAATAGCATGACATCAAAAGTCTAACACAAACAAAATATAAATTAATTTATGATATAAGAATAATTCGGTTATAAACAGAAGACTTACTAAACTCAAATCAAATAATGTTTCCTCTATATAACATTTTCCAATAATTGATCAGATTGATTTATTTTGGCTATCACTACTAAAGGAAACATATTTCATTATGCATGTTGATTGTGAAGTTCCAATAAAAAAATATACATAGTTTTGCAATATAAATTTAAAGTAAGTTCAGTCCAATGAAACCTGATATCTTGTTTCTTTTTATCTGCAAAAACCAAAAATTAACTGATACAAATTAGCACTTTATAATGAATTGTTACCAAATTACACCACTTTGTTCAAGGTGTTTTTAAACTACATTTGTGCAAAATAAATATTTTTGTTAGTAATTGAAATACAGTGAACTTTAAAAGATGACAATATGTATATAAACATACAACCTGTAGGCAAATTTGATGGCATAAAAATTGCACTTGGTGAGAAGTTGTAGTGTTAAGTTGCAGTGGTCGTCATTGTCACTCTAGAATTTCAAGAATTTTATCATTGTCACTATGTAATTTGAAGATGGAAATCAACAACATTGCTACAACTTGACCTGCATTTATTATAAATTCAGTTAATCAACAACATTACCATTGAACAATTGAATAAATTAGAAGAATAGTGTGAAATAAATAATGACATACCTATAGTTTTTTCTTTGTTAAAGAGTTTTGAAAATTTCCTTGTACACAACATTTTTAGTTGTGTTTGTTATATTTCCGTCTTCATCTAGAATAAGTATTTTGAGTCCTTTTTGAGTTTTAACTCTAGAAATAGCAACATAGTTGTCCATGTGTGAAAACTGGACGTGGGAGATAAAGTCCAACTCTAGAGAGAGATTGACCTTGACTTTTATTGATGGTCATTGCAAAGCAAAGTGATATAGGAAAATGTCTTCTCTAGAATTTAAATGGCAAACCTCAATCTGAAGGAACTAAATCCATTCTTAGGATAAAAAATTTATCACCAACGTTTTTCCCTGTAATAACAGTTGTAGAGATGACATTTTTTTCCTAAATGATTGACTTATAATCTTGTTCCATTGCATAGACCTTTGGCTTGATCAATATTTCTAAAAAGCATGATTGGTACTCTTGTTTTCAACTTAAATCTGTGATTCAAAATACCTGAACATTTGATTTCATTTAAAAAATCGGATGTAAACCATTCAGATTGCATTTCTTCATCTTGATCAGATTGGCAAGGTGTATCTGAACTTAGATACGTAATTTCCTCACCACTTAATAAAGATAGCATGAAACCATTAACTGCGTCTACATAATCATTTGTTGGGAAAAGTATTGCTCCATCATCAAAATAACTAGGATTCCTCATATGTAAAACAAAATAAGGGTACACAAATTAAACCAAAGACATCAAAGGTGAATCTGTATTTTGAATCAACAATTGTTCTGGAATTTCAACCATGCTTTCACCATTTTCATTTAAATACATCTCTCCATCTCCAATTTTCAAGATCCAATTAGCAAAATCTTTTATCTCCTCTGTTGTCTACCTATTTTGGGTGGTATTTAATCTCATATTTTTTTTATAGCTTTAACACTTTACAATATTGCCATAAGTCAGAATAGTGTATTGAAGATTTAATGATATCGTACCCGGATGCCTTCTTTATGACAAGTAGAATTTGTCTAAAATCACCTTCCAAGACAACCACTTTACCACCAAATGGTTTGCAATTGTTGCACTCATCAACATTTTTCATTATATCTCTCAAAGTTCTATCAAATGCTTCAAAACACATTTTGTTCATCATCGGTGCTTCATCCCATATGATCAAATTGGTTGCCATTAAAAGCTTATCACATAGACTACCTTGAACAATGTTGCATGTTGGTTCCTCATTAATTAGTAGTGGGATGCAAAAAGTTGAATGTGCAATTTTACCACCAGGAAGAAGTAACGAAGCAAGCCACTTGAAGCTACATATTCACTTGCTTCTTATTGCAGCTAACAATGTCTTCCACATGAGAGTTTTACATGTACCACCATAACCATACAAAAAGAAGAATCCTCCATGTTTTGACATTATTGCAATCATTATATCGTCATATACATGCACTTGTTCATCAATGAGTGACTTGAAGAGCACTTATTTTTTAGCCATGTCTTCTTTATTATATTGAAGCTCATGAATAATAAATTTGTTTTCAAATGGAAATGAATCTGAAATATCTAGTTGAGGTAGGCAAGGATAATCTTTTAAAGACCTTCCATTTGACATCAACATTTTTTCAATTTCAAGAAGACAAACTTTTTGTAATTCAGTTTCTTCCATTTGAAGTTCTGCACCAAACGAAAAATGATATCAATAAATTCTATTCAGTAACTTATTGACAAAAATAATATAGAACAAACTATCCGAACAGATCTATCTTAATTTTTGACTCAAATCAAGACAAAGTGATGGTTGTAATCAGATGGCAAGTAAAAATAAAATGACACTTAAAACAACATAAAACAAAATAACAAAAAAAATAATTGAAGAAATAACATTATATAATACCTAGGCAGTTTAAGTCCTTTCTTTTTTGGTATAAAATTCTATCATATAACAAACTCTAAGTAGAATTTCAAACTACATCAGGTTTCAATATTGTATTCATGGCCAACAATGTAACAAACAATCTTCTAAGTTGATATCCAGGTGCAATTTCACTAGCTTCCTTAATTGTATCAATAAATTCCTTATCATCAGCCAATAATCCTAAAGCATAGCAAACCTCCTGGAATGTTTCAAACATTTGACCATCAATTGTCCTTAAACTTTCTAATCAACACAACCTTTTTGAATAGTCAATAATATTCGCATATAATATATTTCTCTAGAGCCAGGCGGAATATAAGTAAGCCTACCAATGTTGTAACCTTTCTTCCTTGACTTCCATTCCTTTTCTTTTGCTATCCACACAAATTTACTTAGGAAGTCCTCGTAAGTCAAATCTTTTGCTTATGTATATTTACGATTAGCCTCGAACCAACCTAGAAACATTGTGTTACCGTTTTCACATTTGTTGAATACAACATTAATATCATCATCATCATCTTTAAACACCGTTGATTGCGCGCCTGCAAGATGGAATGTTAATCTTTGAACAGAAGGCCACCTATGGTGAATATCAAAAGCAAATATTCGCCAAACTACTTCGCATGGTGAGAGGTATCTACAGTCATAATACCTCTTTATTTCATCAATAATGGTTTCTTTGTTCAAATATGCAGCAACGTTAGTTATTTTAACTATAGCTCTATCAAGACCTTTGTTGAAATACTTGAACAAATACTTGATTGCATTTGTCTTATTACAATATTCTATATTGACATGAGCTTGATACCTCATTAAAAGAAGTGGATTGTAAGGAATCACACTGGAATTTTCCATCTGGATTCCATTTTTTTCTACAAAACTGTCATTATCACGTCTTCTATATGACGGATATCCTTCTTCATCAATTGTAGTACAACTTGAAAAATTTTTTGGATAATATTTTAGACATCTACCTTCTTTCATGCACGGAGAATTGAATCGTGCAGGTCCACATGGCCCATGTATCATGTAACTGGAAACAACTTTATGCAATTTTGGGTATAAATCTTGATTAGGCAATTTAGTTGAAATTACCTTATCAATATCTGCTAAGTCTTCAATTTTCTTTCTCCATTTAACCACAAAGGTATATGAGTGTGTGATAATCCTTTGTGTGTGATAATCCTTTTTTTTTAAAATTCTATTGTGTATATACCTAATTATATAAAAACAATAAATACAGTGATGAATATTGAATAACTAAATAAATAATATAAATATAAAATGACATACGGAAAATACATGTAGTAGTCTTTCTGAAGAAGTCATTTTTTTTAAATTTGTCATCGTTTGATCAAGTTTCATTTTGAATACTCTACACACAATGTCAGGTCTATCTGATGCAGATAAACCTCTTGGAGAAATAAAATCACGTATTTCACTTCAATTAACATTGCACGTTATAGTTATGAAAAAATCAGGATATCCAAATTTCTTACAAATTGCAATAGCATCTTGACAATTGTTAAACATATACTTGTACCACTTGTGAAGGAAGTAGGCAACACTATACGTCTTCCAATTAAAGAGGAATTTGTCTCCCCTCTATTAACAACATCTTGTAATCCATTAAAAATATCACAACGTATTAACTTCTGATTTGCTCTAATGAAAGAGAAATGTTGTGCTTCAATCATAGTGTAGCAGTCGACCAAAATTATTGGAATAATCAACACGCATTAACAATGTTACCAAACTCTGAAGACCTCTCTTGGATTCTAAAGACTATAAATTCTCTCAAAGAAATCCGAACTCTTACCCTTGCTTTACATTTTGAATGATTTTCTCTAATTGAAATATCTTCTTGATAACCATTTTCTCCAAATGGAAACATTAGAGGATATTGCAACGGAATAAAGGCAATGTGGGTTTCATGCAATCTGGTCAATTCTCAAGAACATTTCTTCACAATGATATCTCTTCCTACATCCGGATTACCAAAATCACCAACTATTAATGCAGTTATCTCATCACATGAAGGTGTGTTGTAGACTCTTGGATCTTTTTATCTGCCCCTAAATAATCTTAGTGTGAAGTTAGATTTCGAATTGTCTGCTGACAAATCTCTAACTCTTCGAAATGATTTTGCAAGAACAATTTGATCATCAATCATTTTCATCAAGTCAGCAACCAATGATTGATCTACAAAAGATTTATCTGGATTTGACCTAAAACACATTTGAACAAACTGAAGTTAAAACAAAATATAGAAGTTGTGCAAACTGAAATGCTTCATTCTGTTGCTGATTTCATTTTCAGTATCGTAAATGTAAAGTTGTGCAAACTTTGGTTTCGATCCATTTTGTGGCAATAAAATTCCAATGCGATGGTAGTTTTGTCCATTAAGAATGAATTGAGGTAGTGTAGAACCATTATTTATCGAAATATCTATCTTACCTCCAATTGATGTGAATGATAACATATTGTTGTTATTCTTATATTTTGTAAATTAGATAACAACAACACTTGTTGTACTCAAAGCATTAAAATTGAATTTTTCTTCTTAACAATATATAATTTAAGGAATTACCATAATCAAACCGAATAAAAGCATTAAAATTGAATTTTACATGTACATATTACACAAAATTAAAATCAATAGCATTTTAACTAATAAATTAGATAACAAGAACACTGGTTGTACTCAAAGGTGTATTAGTTATAAAAAATGTAATGAATTAATTTCAATTTGAGGTAGTGCACAGTCAAAGTATATTAAAAATGGTATAACATAATGGACACCAACAATTATTATTCAAAATATATATATATATATATATATATATATATATATATATATATATATATATATATATAGTCATTGATGCCAACTTTAAAAGTAGAAGTTCCAAAAATACATATCTAGTAGCATATAATTCAAAAAGGATCATTGCTACATTTGAAGTTCAAAAACAAAAAAAAAAACATAAACTAACATCTAATTAATAATTAGAATAAGTCAACACTTTGACATGATGATTGCACTTCATCTGGTCAAGTTCAAAGACCACGTCAAGAGTTTCATCAAGACCACGAATAGTACAAAATTGCTTCCAACCACTTCCAATTCTTAAAATTTCATTGTCATAGATAATCGCCAAAATCAGTAGACAAATTCTAAAAAAAAATTGTTACATGACTATATCAAAACTAAAAATTAAATATTAAAAAATTAATTGATTAAATATAAATATGTCAATATAAATATAAGTATGTAAAAAACTAATAAAAATCACCAGATGGCTAGCGCGAACTTGCAATGGGGTTAGACCTATGGTAAAATGCATCTTCGGACTTCTGGAAAGAGGTTCTACTGTCACAATTCTGTTATAAAACCTACCAATAGACAAAGGTTCGCACTTCCCTGAAAAACAATGATCTGGAAGCAAGAATTTGCCACATATCCAAAGTAAATACAATGATCATGTTATAGTTTGTAAAAACTCGTTAAATCATACCACCCTTCAATTAGTAATGGTTTCTCTAAATTTTTGTTGTAAATGACAACATGAGTGTTGTCGTCAACATTAGTTAGACTCCATTGGTTTTGAAGATTTTCATCATAAAGAATTGCGAAAGCACGATCAACATAACCAACGACCTTGAAGAACAAAAAGTTAGTTGAAAATAAAAATTTATTCACAAAGATAACTTACATAAAAGAAAGGTCTAGAAAGAACATACCTCATCTTTCAAAAGAATAATGGAAAACTGGTACCTAGTCATTGTGTTACAGATGTTGGTGTCCATATTTTATGAAGATCGACAACAAAGAAATAGAAAAAAGAAGAGAACAGGTTGGAAAGGTCGAGGATTGGGTGCAAAATGAACTTATGACATTTGATCTACTTTTATAGGAAAAGATATATCACGTGAAAACACTGCTCCCAAGATATACGTTCAGAGTGCTCAGAGTGGTGATACTATTACTTTATTGGAAAAAGATAAAGGTTTACTTAAAAGAATAACAAAGTAAAATTTCAACAAAAAATAATACGAATTATTATATTATGATATAGAATAAATTAAATATAATATATAATATTTATAATATATAATAAATGATATCACTACAAAAATATGTAATTATAATGGAGGTTTATTACTGAGGGTTATAATAACCTCTGATAAAATTTAATTTTTTAGAGGTTTTAGAAACCCCAACTACGTACCAGAGGTTTTTTAGGAAAACCCCATTAAAATTTAGATTCATACCTTATTTTTTCATTTTTTTTCTTCACTTCTGTTATTTTTTTCATTTCCAGACTTTCTCTCTTTCTTAGTCTATTACCTCAGAGGAAGAAGAAACATCATTCATTCATGTGTGGAGAGTGTTCCTCCCACTGTTCTCTACGTGCCTCCCGATGTTCTCCATGTGTGCCTCTCACTGGTGAACAGGCTATTTCTCAGGACGAAACAACTTTCGATTAAGGTGAAGATGCTCCCACAGTTTCCTAGGAGGAAGAAAAAACAGTTTTCGCTCGTTCTCTACGTGCCTTCCACTGTTCTCCCTGGTGTTTGAAGGTCAAGACTGTCTCCCACGGTTCTCCCTGCGTCTTCGAAGGTGAAGATGTTCTTTCTATTTCAATTTCATCTCCTTGCCTCCAATTTTGCCTCAATCCCATTTCGCCTCAATGCCTCTTTCGATTTCTGGATTGATTTTCAGTTTCTCTTTTTCTCATGTCCTAAATCAGTGGGAAGCGATGAACATGCTTATTTGCCACCTTCAACACTTCAAAAATAATTATTTTTAGCGGGGGTTATTTTTGGCATTTCTGGGAGTTTTAACCTACACTAATGGTTTTACCAGGGGTTCCTTTATCTCCTAGAAGAGCCACCGTAGCTAAGAGATTAGCAGGGGTTTTTAGCAACCCTTGGTATTAGCACAACTTTCCGGAGATTTACAAAACCCCTGGTAATGGCGGGGGTTTACAAAACCCCTGGTAATAGTTGGGGTTTACAAAACCCCTGGTAATGGTTGGGGTTTACAAAACCCCTAGTAATGGCTGGGGTTTACAGAACCTCTGGTAATGGTCGAGGTTTATAGAAGCCCTAGTAATGGGTGGGGTTTACAAAATCCCTAGTAGTGCTTGCAATATTTTCAACAATCAACTTTCAATATGTTTCATATAATTTCAAACCCACCTTATGTTTATTACAATTTTTTATAATACATGAATCTTAAAATAAATGAAAAATTATAAAACGCAAAGGTTTTAAATTTTTTGTATTTATAATTTTCCTTTAAGAATTATAAAAGAATAGAACAAACAAAACCTATAATTTTAAATAAAATCTACAAAATTAGATAGTGCGAATAATACAAGCTGAGTTCTATTTCTTCAACCACATTTCATAGTCACAACCAAGGAAAATACATATTTGATAACAAATCTCAAACTACATATATCAACTCTAAAAGTTTTCACTCCAAGTTATCTTTTCCTTTTGGTAAAAGCATGACTTCTCCAACTTAGCATCGAGATCTTCAATAGATACCTTTTCATCACGACCACGGGGCTTTCCTAATGGCCTATTTCTCCCTTGTTCACTGTTTAAAAGTCAAACACATGATATAGACAATCAGTTTTTGGTAATAAGGAAAGAACTGTAATAACTGATTTGCCTAGATCATATGAAAGTGAAACTAAAAAAGAAAGTAATCTTCCACTCTTAGAATTCTATTGCAAGTTCTTTAGAATATTAACTAGGTATTAGTAAGGAAAACAAAGTGGTACCTGATGCAATGTAATTAGCAAATTTGAGATGGTCATAAAAGGTTAAAACAAGCAAAATACAAAAGGGTAACAGATAATGAATAACTGAGTTGGTTTTGATTTCTTGGACAGATATTTGTTTATCTGTGATTTAGTTACTTTGACTAAGTGGGGCTTCCAAGGGGAGAGATTAAACTCATCCAATAACGACCAATGCTTTACCATTGATCCAAATCATTTCCTTCCCCAAACTAGTCATTCTTATGGCAACAAGATCCTTTCACTCTGCTGTTGTAAAAGTTGTCTGTAGAAAAATTCAGACATGTTTGATTCGGTCGAGTCCCCTAGAAAAATCTTGCAAAACTTTAATATTCCAGTAACCATTACCTTGTACCACGAGAGAGACTTTCCAGTTCCCTAGACTTGTTGCCATTGTACTTTCTTTGATCCTTCTTCAGTGAAAACGACATACTCCTCTCCTTGGATTTCAACCTGCAAAACGACACCAATTCAATTGTACAATCTCACATGTTCAATTGTGATTTAAACAATTGGGTTAATTAATTAATAATAATACCTTAATGCCCCAACCATTAGCGCTCAAATCAATTTTTCCAGAGTTAAGACCAAGGATGAGTATAGACTTTGGTCCAGCATACATGTGCTCCATGTATGCACCATTGTCCTGTATATATTAAAGGGGATACTAGAATATGATGGCATTGAAACAAACAAGTGGTGAACTTAATAGGGAGAAGAAAAAAAGTTGGGCCTTTTACAAGGAGTCCAATAATGCTAGCCAAGATAGTTATGTGTTAACTCCAACCTTGAAGGTTACAATTTTCTAGAATTCAAAACCTTTATCTTCATGTGTACCATTATTTGTTCCTTAAAACCATCAAGACAATTATTTACCAAATATCAATGCCCCTCATGAGTTTGTCTTAGAGCACTTTGCAAGGCATGAATAAATCCAAATACATTGGAATTGATCAACTTCCTCTTATATGACAAATGATCATTAGTAAAGTTTTTGCGTTCTTACCAATAAATTCTCCATTTACAAAGGTATGCAGTGAATAACCAAGACTCAAAATACGAAGAACGGTGGATATGCCATTCTTCTTTGGCAAGTCTTCCAGACCCAATTCCATGTCGCATTAAATATATAAAAGGGTGAAATCTTATGCATGGGATAATAAATAAGGGAAATTTTTTGAAAGAACCAAGTCTTGAGTTGTTGACATGAACTCACCTTGTGGTTTACCATGCATAGTCTATGGTGTCTTTAAGCAAGCTATAAAGCTCATTGGGAACAATTAAACTAACTGGTACATCCTTAGCGACTGGAATGCTCTCATTAAACACCTCCCACTTGAAATTGTTTCAATCTTTTGCCTTCTTGAAGTTCTTTGAATTATGTTGTGAAGCAACCTAATTGAGGAGGCAATGTGAATTAAGATACAAGGACTATTGAAGGAGCAAAACAAAAATTTGAAAGCCTTATAAAAAGCAAGGGTAAAAGAAGCTACATTTTGGGTGTTGAAGATCACAGTCTTGCAGCCAAGGAGAATACTACTGGAACGTGGTGGAAAAAAATAATTTGTGTCTCTAAACTTTATGGTGGCTGAATTTTTGGTGTGGTTGTTAGTGATGAAAGCAGTGCACAAGTGACTATCCTTCTTCTAAAAAACGATAGTCTGCATAATTTAAACTTACAACATTATGGTTGTAATTCAAAAACGTGGATTGCTATTAATATTAGTAAGGCTATGTGAAACTTAAAAGTGTCTTTTCTAACAACAAATGAACACCATCTTCCATTTTTTTAATTCTGTAAGCACCTTAATTTCTCATTCATTTTCCCTATTCTAACCTGAACAACAATAAAGATATACAAATATGGATTAGTTCATGTTCATCACTATCAAACAGACAAGAAAAAGGGCCAAAAGTGAGATAGAATATATTCATCTATTTGATTGTTTCATTTTTATAACTTTTTGTGTTGGTATTTAAGAATTTTTTCTTGGTTTGAAGAAAGTGAAGTTAGGAATTATATACACACCCTTTCGCTAAATTGTGACTATCGGTAGCTTGACCTCTTTAGGCTCTCACATGGACCACTTTCTTTGCTTTGTCTTCTTTTATCACCCTGCTTTTTGCTCTCTTTCCTTTTCTAGAAATTATTCACAAAATAAAAACCAAACTCAGCCTTGCTCTTGCATATACATTTTCAAACAAACCTGCATTATCACTTTCCAGTTTCCTCACTAGCTTATTTGAATTAAAACCCTCTCACATTGTCGCTGTCAATTACAACCTACACCATAAGTGTTCCATGTGGAGCTAGCTTAGGCATATGATTTTTAATTATAATTAGATGCCTACACATAACTTCATTAACTTTTTAACACGTCTTCAAATTTTTACTTAAATAACTATCTACCACAATCACAACATCTCATGCTTTATAATAATTAATTCAAAACTAATTTTCTTTAGTTTGTGACAGTAATACTGTATAGGTTCCATGCCTAATTTGATATATGGAGTGAGAACAATTAATAAAAAAGTGTTCAATGGTTTGATTAAATTGAAGTATGATGTTTGACATCAAACAATCATTGTATTGAAATTCACGTGAATCAAGATTTTGATTAGAATAGCATCCAAGTTGTATAATTGTCAAATGTGATGCATGAACAAACAATATCTCATGATCAGGGGCCTTAAAAGACAAATATAATGGCATCCAAGTTGTATAATTGTCAAATGTGATGCATGAACAAAGTGAGGGACCAACGTGTTTGAGTTTTTTAGTGACACACATTTTCTTATTTGGATTTAAAATTGTTAATCTCACATTCAAAATGGCTAAGGGAGATATAGAATCCTCAAATAATATTTAAAGAATTACTCAGCATCGAGAAATCAAAGAAATTCATCTGTGTGGTTACTCTTGGAATCGCCTCAATGCGTGCACCATAAAAGTTGCATCAACTGCAAACACACGAAACACTATGAAGCAATCGTGAATAACTAAACCAGCAATGCAGACAGTAAAGCCACTAAACGAAAAAGCAACCAGTTTTATACGCATCGCAGATTTGAGAAAACGAAAACACAACCTGAATCTTTTCACAAAAACAACCATCAAAGTAGACAAAGTGAAAAATTAACAAGAAAGTGAATAACAAATTTTGAAATCAAAAGAAAACAAAGGAAAAGTATTACCAATTTGAAGTTACAATTGACCGAGAGCAAAGGAAAATGAAGATTTCAAAAGGACATGGAAGAGAAATCGGGAGCACAAATTACAAATTGAGAGCAGGGAAAAGGAAACGAAGAAGAAGATTTGGAGAGAGATCCTAGGTTATGGGACAAAAAGAAGATGATTGTGTTTTAGATTTACTAAAAATAATGAAAGAGGATTTGTGAAATGTAAAGAGAGTTTCGAAAAAAATGTTAGACATTTTCTGGTAGTTTACTAAAAAACCCTTGATATTTACTAGAGGTTTAAAAAACCTCCTTTATCTGTATAAATTATCAGAGGTTTTATAACCTCCACTGATAAACCCCAATTAAAATTAAACTTTCTTGTAGTGCAAGTAGCAGGCTGACCGTGCCACACCCACCACAATCATAGTGTGATGCTCGTAAAATCCACATATTACCAAAAAGAGGTATTGCATTCATTAGGCTATTGTTAAGACTCTATAGTACTCTCATATGGTAGGAGATAGAAAGCTTGGCACTACATGTTTTCTTGTTTCTGAGCAGCTATTATTGGAAGTGAGAAAGTACAGGCTTTATAAGTTTTGTATCTACTGCATTGATTAATATGGTCAAATACTGATAATGCTTATATACAATTTTATCAGGACTTCATCTTTAGGTTCCAATAACTTTGTTTAAGTTGTTCTGGTTTTCTTTTGATTATTTGTAATTCATATTCATTTGTTTTAAGGTTGATCCATGAAGGATAATCAGCTTAGTTTTGACTGTAAGCATTAAAGCAGTCTCATGATGTTAAAAAATTTCATTGTCATTTACTTATGTAGGATCTAATACTTCCATCTCTCATGAACAAAGGCACTAATTTTTTGGTTTCAAGTTTATCAATAATAGAAATAATGCGGGCCTATATCGGCAAAATATAACCTTGATGGTAGTGACCAAAAGTAACTACGAGAAGCTTTAACCTGAAAGAAATCTTGTAGACACTAGTTGAAAAAATTATGTCAAGCCGATGACGATTTGATCTTGGCTAAACCGAAGATGTCCTTTACCAAAGCAGAGTTGACATTGTCCTGACTGAGATTGAATCAAAGAAAATATGAAGACAAAGAGACATGCATTTGAGAGAGAAAATTGTACAAAAGATTTCAAGTTTTCACTCTTTACTAAAAAGTTTATACGTAGAATTTTAAATTCTCTAATGTTAAGGTATTAAATTGCTATTAAATTTGAAATTTCAATTTCTTTTGAAATTATCCATGCTAACAACTCTTTGTCATAAAACATTTCAAATTTTCAATAAAAGTGAATTACCCTTTAAAAAATATTACTCCAAATATCACATTCAGTAATTTTGCAGTTTTCTTTTATGTGAAATAAAGTTTCATTTCTCTGTAACAAATAATTTGTTTTTTGTTGGCCAACTAATGACTTGGTGGGATAAATGGATTTTAGTATGATACAATGGATTTGTTGAAAATTAATTGATTATAGTAGTCATGAACTGTTATGTTTTCTGTTTTTTTAAGTGGAGGACTAAGTTCAAGGAAACCATGAACAGGGCTGATAATGATGTTAGTACAAGGGTTATTGACTCACTTATTAATTATGAGGTGAGCATTTTCAGTCATTAATGCCAGTTTTTTAATGTTATCTTTGATTTAGTGTTTTTTTATCACTTCTTTTTTCTTGGTTTAGAGACCGTCAAATATTTTAATAATGAAGTTTATGAAGCTGATAATTATGCCAAGTACCTAAAGAGTAAGTGATCAATTTTCCTTGTTAAGTTGGGTGTGTAAAATAGCACTAGTTATTTTGTATATTCTTATTGCTCATATATTGGTCTTGGCCTATTTGTATGACCATTATTTCATAGGTTTGTATGGGCGTCTCTCACTTAAGCTAGTAATGAGCCTTCACGTTGTTGCCTTTAAACTCACTTAAGAAAGCATATAATCTTGCTTAAGTAGGCTTTTGAGTTTCAAGATTAGGTGCTTCTTGACTTTATTAACTTAATTCTCTTTTATAATTGATGTTGCTTGTTTCTCCAGTTTTATTTGTGCTTCTCTTAATTCTTTTTTATAATTGATGTTGCTTGTCCTGCTTCAGTTTGTAATATCATTGTCTAGGAAATGAGGATGCTGCTCTGAAAACCCAACAAAGTCTTGTTGTATTGAATTTTGGTCAAAATTTTATATTTAGTGTTGCTCTTTCATCGACAATGGTGTTGTGCTCTCATGGGATCATGGATGGAACGATGACTGTTGGTGATTAGGTAAAGTTTTCTTAAATTTAGTTCTAGTATGAGGCATGGGTAGCTTTGCTCCATTGAAACTTTTATTTGTTCTTTAATGATTATGTTTGCTTTCATGGACAAAGGATTCTTTATCCTCCAATCACTTTGTAGTTATCTTCTTACTGTCATAATGAATATCTTCTTTTCTTAAATTAATCTAAATTCAATATGCAAGTAATGGTGAATAGGCTTCTCTTCCAATTATCACTTCCACTTAATTTCCTTGGTTGTGTTTTTCGTGAGACTGTACAAAGTTTAGTTGACATGAAATCCATGTTTCAATTACTTGAGGTATCTTCCACGTCGAATTTTAGTAAATTATCTTAAAGTTAATTTGAAATGTGTATTGTTGATTGTGAAATTTCTTTCTTTCACCTCGTATATACCATACACGAGTTCAAAATACTGATTATTGCTAGATTTTAAAAATCTATCAATAATAATAAAAAATTTCTTTTAGTGCTTCCACCACCATTTTTTATTCTTTGCACCAGGTTGATGCTCTGAATGGTAAGTGTATTGGACCTGGTCAACTTAACCATATAAATGACAACCCTTACGTATATGCCGGAAACAACCCAAGTACACGACTTGGGCCGGCATAGACTTAAACTCGTAACTGAACGAATTCTAAACTAACAACAGAACGGCCAACCTAGGACAGTGCACGGGCAAGGACGACATCCGTCAACTGGAGAAGTAACCAGATTAGACCGCTCCTAAAGACTTAGCAAAATAATATCTTCATGCCATCCAATAAGCCCACGATAGTCGAACTAAGGGCCTGGGCCAAGGCCCAGGCCCACTTACAGCCCAAACTAAGGCCCAAACCAGAGCCCGGCCCATACCATAACCAGACATAATTAATACTCTATAAATACACGTGGACCCCATTAATTAAAGGTACGCATTCATTACTCCAATAATCACTGATTTGACCTTTTGAGAGTTTTGACTTACTTGAGCTTCGGAGTCCCTTCTGTAGGTAACCCCTCCTGGATCCAAGCCGACATGTACCAACCGGGAAAAGGCTAACTTAGGAGATAGCGAACTACATGGGAAAGGTGACGTTTGTGCCTAACTTATTTTGTTTGTTCTCTGCAGGAACAATTGGCGTCCACCGTGAGGCACGAGACGAACACCTCAGTACCCGTTTTTCTCCGAAGATGGTTTCCACCCGCAGCAAAGCTGGAGTGAACAAGCAGGCGGATGCTGGTCCCTCAGGACCTCCTGGCATCACCCCTGACCTGACCGCCATCCTGGATGGCCAGGTGAAGATGCAACAAGAAATGGCAGATCTGAAGAAACGCAGCGCTGATGAGATGGAGGCGCTGCGGCAAGAGAACTCTCGCCTTAGGCGAAAAATTGAAGCTAATCCCACCCTAAAGGGAAAGGCCAAGGAGGCATCTGAGGCTGCAAGGTCCCCGGCCTTCCAGCCTACAGAAAAGGAAAGTGAATACAACCCCACACCTTCACCACCACCCAACAAACACCCATTCCCTCTACCCATCCCACTCAACCAGGACATATTGCAGCCCCAACCCCCGCTGCTACCCTCCCCACCACCCAGATCCCCTACAACATACCCACCACCCTGCACACTACACATGTTCCACCCTACAACCCATAATACCTTCCAACAACCCACATCCCCCCTCACAACTTTACCTCCACCTTCCCCGCTATGATCAACCATCCAATCCCACCTCATCTGCTCCCACCTCACCAGCCCAGATGTCGTCATCCCTTTACCGACTTTATCGCCAACACCCCCCTTCCTGCCCAGTGGGAACCCCTCACACTCCACCTTACTCCATCGACAGCTTCGACGCCCTCTCCCATATGTTTTCCACCCATTTCGCTGGCAGCCGTCCACACCAAACTACCACAATTTCCCTTCTTGGCATTAGACAAGAACAAGGCGAACCACTCAGAGCGTTCATAGATCGCTTCAGTAAGGGAGCCCTTCGCACCCCACACCTCAACCAAAAGATGATTCTCTAGTGCATGGCACTTACCCTACAACCCGGCCCCTTCGCCAACAACGTCTACCTCCACCCACCTATCTCTATGCACGAACTTAAATTGCGTGCGGCCGACTATGTGTGCATGGAGGAAATGCAGACCCTCCATACCAAATTCTGCAATGACTATGCAGCTACCACCGCCAACCCTACCCCACAACCTCCCCGCCCTGATACCCGCCCACGCGAGCCCCACCAACCCCGCTTCACCAAATACGCCCCTCTCACCGTAACCCGATCCCGCATCCTTGATGAGGCCCTACAAGCTGACCTCATCCCTCCACCACGCAAGACCACCACTCCTCCTAATGCCGATATGACCAAGTATTGCCGTTACCACCACAATCATGACCATACCACAAAAGACTGCAAAGCACTCCAGGATAAAATAGAAGAACTGGTCCGTGCTGGCCACTTTCGTCGTTTCATCCGCAGGGATGACCATCCCTCTCGATCCCACCACCCCCTCGATCCGACCACAGACGCCCTGCACACGACCCTCGCCACGACAGACGCCCGGCCCAACCCGTTAATCGAGAACCCCAACCGGCCCGTACCGACATCTCCCCCACTGATCCTCCCCTACGTGCCACTATCAACACCATTTCTGGTGGCTTCGCTAGTGGAGGATCCACCTCTTCTGCCAGAAAGAAACACCTCCGCCATATCTAATCCATCAATCATATCACACATTCCCACCACAGACACCGCATGACTCCCATCGTCTTCACAGACGACAACTTTCATGGCCTCGACCATCAACAAGATGACCCTATGGTAATCACCGTTGAAATCGAAAATTACGCCGTTAAGAAAGTCCTTGTCGACCAGGGCAGCTCCGTTGACATTCTCTACTGGGCCACCTACCAAAAACTCTAACTCCTAAACACTACTATGGTCCCGTATGACGAACCAATCTATGGCTTTTCTGGCGAACAAGTATCCACCCGCGGCTACATCGACCTTCACACCGTGTTTCGTGAGGGAACCCAAACCAAAACCATTCTAATCCGCTTCCTTATCGTCGACGCGCCAACATCCTACAATGTCTTCCTGGGCCGTCCATCCCTCAACACCCTTGGCGCTGTTGTCTCCACCCCCCACTTGGCCATGAACTTCCCTTCTCCTTCCGGCGACATCCTCACAGTCCATTGCGACCAACGCCTAGCACGCAAATGCTACATGGCCAGCCTGCACCCACAACTCCCAATTCAACAAACCAACCACATTTAGCGACCATCTGACTCTGGCATCGCCCTATCAGGCGAAGATCTAGACCCCAGAGTAGGCTGGGATGTTCGTCTCGAACCAGTTGAGGAGACCTCCCCTCTAGAGCTTCCCAATGGCCACTCCATCAACTTAGGCACCGGTTTGAACTTTGACGAGCGTGCCATCATCACACCCATCTTTATCAGCAACACAGACCTTTTCGCCTGGTCACCCGCTGACCTACCCGGAGTGGACCCTCTAGTAGCACCCCACAAACTATCCATCTACAAAGAAGCCCACTACATCTCCCAGAAAAAACGCAAACTTGGCGAAGAATGCCGACTAGTGGCTAAGGTTGAGGCCGACAAGTTACTAAATGCAGGATTCATAGAAGAAGCTCAATACACCACTTGGCTTTCTAACGTAGTCTTGGTGAAGAAAGCCAATGGCAAATGGCGGATGTGTGTAGACTACACGGATCTGAACAAGGCCTGCCCTCGCGATGCCTACCCCCTGCCCAATATCGACCGACTTATTGACGGCGCTGCAGGGAATAAAGTGCTTAGCTTTTTGGATGCATATTCTGGGTACAACCAAATCCCCATGGCCGCATCTGACATGAACAAGACCGCTTTCATCACGGACGATGCCAACTACTTCTATAGAGTTATTCCCTTTGGTCTTAAGAACGTTGGAGCAACCTACCAGCGGTTAATGGACAAGGTTTTCAGCCATCTCATGGGACAATGTGTCGAAGTGTATGTTGACGACATGGTTGTCAAGTCTCCAAGCCACCACCAACATGCCCAAGACCTCTCCGCGGTCTTCTCCGCGCTACGTTAGTACAACCTTCGCCTCAACCCTGACAAGTGTGTATTCGGAGTCGACCGTGGTAAATTTCTCAGATTTATGTTGACCCAGCGCGGCATAGAGGCCAATCCCGAAAAATGCAAGGCAATTATTGAGATGCACAGTCCCACTACCATCAAAGAGGTCCAATGCCTCATAGGCCGCCTTACAGCCATTTCCCGCTTCCTGCCCAAACTGGTTGAACAGACCCAACCCATAGTCCAACTCCTCAAGAAATCTACCCGGTTCAGGTGGACTAACGACTATGAACAAATCTTTCAAAAACCAAAAACCACCCTAACCTCACCACCTATCCTCCATAAGCCGGATACTCACCAACCCCTCCTGGTATAAATCACAGCCACCGACGACACCGTCAGCGCCGTGCTGGTCCAAGAAATAGAGGGCACGCAACATCCTGTCTACTTCGTTAGCAGAACGCTGCAAGATCCTGAAACCAGATATCAAATGGTGGAGAAGTTGGCCATGTCCTTAGTACACGCAGCTCGCCGCTTACCCCCATACTTCCAAAATCACAGCATCATCGTCAAAACCGACTACCCAATCCAAAAAATATTGCAAAAACCAGATCTAGCCGGACGGATGTCATCCTGGGCCGTCGAGCTGTCGGAATTCAACATTCGCTACGAACCCCATGGCCCCATTAAAGCCCAATGCCTCCTGGATTTTGTCAATGACCTCCAGCACATACCCACAGAGGACCAGTGGACACTTCATGTAGATGGTTCCTCAAATCTAAAAGGCGCCAGTGCCGGCATCGTGTTAGAAGGGCCTAATGACATCCTCATTGAAAAATCCCTTCATTTTGCCTTCAAAACATCAAACAATCAAGCCGAGTACGAAGCCATCCTCGTCGGCCTTTCCCTTGTCCGCGAAGTTGGTGTCAAGACGTTAACGTGCAAAACCGACTCCAAGCTTACTTTAGGGCACCTAAATGACGAGTTCCAGATTAAAGACCCCATCCTTCTACAATATTACCATCTGGTCCGTGCAGTCATTCAATCCGCCTTTGAATGAGTCCGCATCGAACATATCCCAAGGATCGACAACATCAGAGCCGACATCCTCTCCAAATTGGCCAGCACCAAATTAAAAAGCCGCCACTGATCCCTATTACAGCAAACATTATCTACACCCTCCATCACACATACTTGTCAAAACTTAACCCACACCCCAGCTGACAACACCACCCCTCCCCAAAGCTATAACTGGACCACCCCTTATATCCAATACCTAAAAACTGGCAACCGCCCACAAGATGCGGACAAAACTTGGCTGGCTAAGGCCGCCAGGTATACCATGATAGCGATGACCTTTACAAACGCGGATACGGCCAACCTCTCCTCAAATGTGTCACAACACAGCAAGCACAATATATTATTAAAAAACTACATGAAGGCATTTGCGGCTACCATTATGGCTCACGTACCATGGCTACTAGAATCCTTAGAGCCGGCTACTTCTGGCCGACTATAGAAGCAGACTGCTAGGACTATGTCAGAAAGTGCAAACCATGCCAAAAACATGGCAACCTTATCCACCAGAAGCAAGAACAACTCCATCACATACTATCCCCATGACCCTTCGCTAAATGGGAAATGGATATCTTCGGCCCCTTCTCACCCGGCAATGGGCAAGTGAAATTCCTGATTGTAGCTGTCGACTACTTCACCAAATGGATAGAAGCCAAGCCACTAACCACTATCACGGCCCAACAAGTTCAGCAGTTTGTTTGGAAAGATATTATATGCAGATATCGTGTCCCACATACCATCACCACCGACAATGGCCGAAAATTTATAGATAAGGAGCTAGCCAAGTTCTACACTGGCCTGGGCATAAAAAAATCACAAGTTCTGTAAGCAGAGGCGGCCAACAAGGTTATCCTAGTGAAACTGCGCAAGATATTAGATAGCGCCAAAGGCTGATGGCCCAAAGAGTTAGTAGAAGTGCTATGGGCTTATAGGTGCACCCCTCAATCATCAACAAACGAATCCCTATTCGACCTAGTTTACGGTGCAGACGCCATGATACCGGTTGAAATTGGCAAACCATCCCTGCGCCGAGAACTATACGACCCAACCCACAACCACCAAAACATGGCCACTCATCTCGACCTCCTACCTGAACTCAGAGAAAAAGCCCAGATACACAACTTAGCTGCCAAACGAAGAGTTGCTAGAAAGTATAACGCAAACCTATGTCCATGATCATTCGCAGTCGGGGACTTAGTATGGAGAATGGCCAGCGGTGCAAGAAAGAAGGATGGCAAATTCTTTGCCAACTGGGACAACCCATACCGCATACGTGAAGACACAGGAGGAGGAGCTTATCGCCTGAAACACTTATCTGGAGAAGAGATCCCCAATACTTGGAATGTGTCCCACCTCAAATTCTACTTTAGTTAAATGCATATTGTATTAAACCGAATAATTGTAACTCTGGGTGTACTCTTTTTCCTCACCCGGTCTTTTTTCCCTGAGGAGGGTTTTGGCCAGGGAGGTTTTAACGAGGCACCCCAAATTCAATGAATAAAACGAAGGGTTCTCAACTATACATCTTCTCTCTGTTTCACTTTCACGTTCGTTTTAAGTTCCCCACCCTTACCACAAGTAAGCGGCTTGGGTCGAACACCCTTAACTTGATGTTGATCATTTTAAGTTCCCTACCCTTACCACAATTAAGCGGCTTGGGTCGAACACCCTTAACTTGATGTTAATCGTTTTAAGTTCCCCACCCTTACCACAAGTGAGCGGCCTGGGTCGAACACCCTTAACTTGATGTTAATCATTTTAAGTTTCCCACCCTTACCACAAGTAAGCGGCCTAGGTCGAACACCCTTAACTTGATGTTAATCGTTTTAAGTTCCCCACCCTTACCACAAGTGAGCTGCCTGGGTCGAACACCCTTAACTTGATGTTAATCGTTTTAAGTTCCCCACCCTTACCACAAGTAAGCGGCCTGGATCGACCACCCTTAACTTGATGTTAATCGTTTTAAGTTCCCCACCCTTACCATAAGTGAGCGGCCTAGGTCAAACACCTTTCACACATAATAGTGCACGCAAATAAACATCCCATACATATACAAATATAATGAACAATTAACCCGGAAGTAAACGACATTCATAGCAAACATCAAAATAAAGTAATGTACGAGTTATTACAGACTTAGAATCATTAAACCAGATTGGAAATATCAAATTAAAAATCCTAAGCCACCTTCTGCTCGGCCTCTTCCGTCACCACCTCATTACCACCAGCATCGGCGTTGACCGCCTCCTTCGCCCCATCCCTTTCTGGCCTAGATTCCGCCTCATCTATAAGCACACCATCAACAACATCCTTATTGACATCAAATCTAACGTCATTACCATCAACATTCTCATAAAAAAATGACGTTTGACGAACCCCCTTCTGAAAGCCATTGATATGCTCTTGAATTATGCAGCTCTTCAAATCCTCTAGTTCACCCTCCAGCCCGTCATGTGTCTCCTTGATATCATCGTAGTCGGCTTCGAGATCTGCAATTCGACCCTTTAGCTTTTCCTCAAAGTCAAGGCAGCACACCCTCCAAGTAGCAAGCCTCTTCCTCTCTGCTTCCCACTCTTCCTTTTCCTTCTTCTATGCTTCTTTCTCTTCCGCATGCTTATCCACCTTGTCCTGCAACTCTTCAATCTTAGTCTGGCTACCTTCCTTCAACTCCCTCATACAAAGATCCCACACGTCGGCTAAGTAACAATGTCTTAATGCTAAACTCCACCATTGCCTTCACCAAAGCTTTCGGCTCCATGTTATCAATGGAGTCCATCAGCTTCCGGCCCCTTCACCCCACTCGCCGAGCCTGCTCCCATCACAACAGCTTGAACTCTCTTCACATCTTTACCCCTGTCTGGCCTAATCGACAACTCTGCTTTCCTCTTAGTACCACCATGCACGTGGACGTCTACTAGTGAATCTTGTAGATTGGGGACCACAGTGTTCCCGGCAGCTTTAGCCTTCACTGCCTTTTCCTTATGCAAGGTTTGGAAAAGTGTCAAGTTTTTCTTGCCAAGCTACGCCATATGCCCTGAAATACACAACACACAAATCGTCAAAATACTCGAACGTATAACAATGCTCAAAGTTACAAAAAAATACCTTCAATATCTATAATGGGGTTAACTTAATTATACACCCCAACTAAGCCTTTAGTGGGCATCTTATCGCTAAATTGCATCAAAGTATCCACCACATCCTTCTCAACCACCGACAGATCCTCCCTCGAAATCACCTTATATCTGCAAGGGTTGCCAGTCCAGAAGAAAGGGAATTTGGTATTACCATCAACAGTATTGAAGTGTAACCGACCAGCTGGTTTTAACCTTGAAGAACCCATCTTTAAAATGCTTGAATGACTGAGTGAAGGCCTCCAATTTGTTGAGTCCAGGTTGGCTGATTAGCGACAACCATGTTATCAGACTCTTCGGCCTCGTGAAAAAAAAAGTATAGGAAAGCTCGAGGAGACGGTTCCAAGTACAACGCCATGCACAATAATCTGAAAGCTTGCAAATACGCCCAACTGTTCGGATGAAGCTGAGTAGGAGCAACGTTCAACAATCACAGCACTCCCATGGTGAACTTGTCGAACGGTAGTCGGATATGCAGTTGTGAGAAGTGGCACATATACATGTAGAAGAATTCTTCGGCTGCTCCCTCTCAGCCATGGCACACACATTCAACAGCGATAACCCACTCTGGAGCAATTACGTCCCTTTGCGCCCCCTTCTCGAAAATAGGTGTACAATTCAACCACGATCTTAATAAACACGACCATCGGAACACCTTCGTCGGCCAATTGCTCTCCGCTAGCTCCTCGGGCGGATCTTCCCTAACTTCAACCACCCTCTCTATTGGAATTCTCCCTACACTACCCACTTCTTCCCTATCGCTGGTATCATCTCGACTACTCCCACTATCCCTAGACCGCTCACTACCCGAATCTGACAACGAAACCCTATCGCTACTACTAGACATACCTGATTTCTTTAGAAAAGATGACGGAGGAGGAAGAGAAGATATCAGACAGCTCTAAAACGCACGCGAACGAATTTTTTTGCAAATGAGACAGAGTGAATGAACTGCCAACATCACCCTCATTTATACATATGAATTTCAAGCGTCATAACCCTTTCCTGCCAAAAACATAACTCTTTTAAATCATTACAAAGTACCAAAATGGCGGCGCCAAACCTCCCTAAATCAGCCTTTTGACACCCTCTCATCTGCCAAAAACCCTTTCACCTGCCACGAACCTTTTCACCTGCCACAAACCTCTTCGCCTACTCCATACCCCTTCACATCCTCTAGCCTTAACACTGTTCATCACACTTAAAGGCTGGGGGACTGGTGTATCACACCTAGCTGATCCAGACTAGCACATCAATATATATAATCCTTCACCGACACATCGTATTGGCAAAGGCTAGGGGACTGGTGTACTGGACCTGGTCAACTTAACCATATAAATGACAACCCTTACGTATATGCCGGAAACAACCCAAGTACACGACTTGGGCCGACATAGACTTAAACTCGTAACTGAACGAAGTCTAAACTAACAATAGAACGGCCAACCTAGGATAGTGCACGGGCAAGGACGACATCCGTCAACTGGAGAAGTAACCGGATTAGACCGCTCCTAAAGACTTAGCAAAATGAAATCTTCCTACCATGCAATAAGCCCACGATAGTCGAACTAAGGGCCTGGGCCAAGGCCCAGGCCCACTTACAGCCCAAACTAAGGCCCAAACCAGAGCCCGGCCCATGCCATAACTAGACATAATTAATACTCTATAAATACACGTGGACCCCATTAAGTAAAGGTACGCATTCATTACTCCATTAATCACTGATTTAACCTTTTGAGAGCTTTGACTTACTTGAGCTTCGGAGTCCCTTCTGCAGGTAACCCCTCCTGGGTTCAAGCCGACATGTACCAATCGGGAAGAGGCCAACTGAGGAGATAGCGGACTACATGGGTAAGGTGACGTTTGTGCCTAACTTATATAGTTACGCATAATCTACTACTTTCTCATGCAACTATTGTAGATGTGTACAAGAATCAGTTCCAGGTTCTTTTAGTATTTATGAGAACTTTAAATCTTCATATTTGACTTGGTTTTTGTATTGCTAAGTTGTGAGACTAAACTTGTGTATGATTCAAGAACTAGATTGATTACATCACCGGAAGGAAGCAGTGCTTAAATTGAGGTACATTATCACTGCTAAGTTTGCTTTGTGACCAGTTGTTAAGACTCTACAAGTGAAAACTTTGTTTTTCTTTGGTTCTGCAAAGACATCCTAATCTAAATGTTATACATATAGCTGAAGGTTGGCTTGATACTATTGTTTTCTGTAATGATTTGAGAACATCAGGTTTAGAAACAACTACTTACATGTGGAAGCTAGAGATTAATTTATCAAGCTAGAAATAACTATTTCATTGTTTGGTAATATTGGATTATTATATTTGTTTTCAAGATTTTTTATATGCCTGATGATATTTTTTTTATTATACATTTGAGCTAGTATACCCAATGAGTGTGTGGGACTCATGGAAGCCTATTTCAATTGCAAGTGAGTTCCTTCTGTGTCATATTGATTTTAAATGCATACAGATGCAAATTTTTCGGGAATTCCCTCAAGTAAGAAAGTTTTGAGTAGTTGCGAGCATGGGTTTTTTAACTTGTTGTGTTAGTGTTCACATGGTCTCTATAAATTGAACAGATTCCATTCAATCTTGACCAGGAAGCATTATTATAGTATTTGTTTGACCATCAAGTCCCTTGTTGCAGGTTTACTCTATCAAGCATGATATCACATATGTGTAGTGTCTCATGCTAGGCTTGCTATTAGCCATTCGAAAAGTAGTGTGTCTCAAGGTAGCTACCTAATCACATGAATTCTTTGCATCATCCAGCTTCATCTGGCTCAAAGTTTTAATTGTCATTTTATGAACCTTGCAGAATTTAGTATGACTTCATGGTGGCGCTTGTAACAACAGTATATGCACACCACAATCAATGCCCCTAAAATTTGACAAACGCTGCTTTGTTAACAATACATCTTAGAAGATGCTTTAGGTGTTGACAATACTATGAAATGTGGTTGAAGAAACAAAATTCAACTTGTATTATTCACTCTTTTGTAGATTTTATTTAAAATTGTAGATTTCTTTTTATCCTTTTATGAATGTTATAGGAAAATTATAAATACAAAAAACTTAAAACTTTTGTCTTTTATAATTTCTCATTTATTTTAAGATTTATGTATAATTAAAAAAAAAGTAACAAACATAAGGTGGATTTAAAACCCTTTGAAAAAATTGTAGACAGAACGGGGTTTCCCCCAGTCATTACTAGGGGTTTTATAAACCCCAACCATTATTAGGGGGTTTTGTAAACCCCAGCCATTACTAGGGGTTTTGTAAACCCCAGCCATTACCAGGAGTTTTAAAACCCCAGTCATTACTAGGGGTTTTGAAAACCCCCAATAAATTGCGCTAATACCAGGGGTTGTTAAAAACCCCTAATAATCTCTTAACTACGGTGGCTTTTCTAGGGAAATAGGGAACCCCGGGTAAAGTCATTAGTGGGGTTAAAACCCCATAAACGCCAAAAACAACCCCAACTAAAAATAATTATTTTTGTAGTGTATATAGTATATAATATATAATATATATAATATATATAATATAATATATATATATATATATAATATATATATAATATATAATATCAAATATCTAATTCTAATACAAAATACTTAATTTATAATATAAGATATACAATATATCTTTTATATATTATACAGTATAATATATATGATATAATGTATTATATAGTAACAAAATAAATCAAATCAATTATATCAAATACACAACGCAAATCAATTATATCAAATAATAACTATAAAATATTAGGGAATTAAAATATTTAAGGAAGTTCAAAATGAGATATTGAATTCAATAATTTAAAACGAATTTGGAAATTCCAAGTTTAAAAACATAGAAACAGAAATTAAGTTACTTATTTTAACAAATAATTTTTTTTAAAGTAATTATTTCAAGAGGTGTATATGAAAAATAAAAACTGATACGGTAAACATAACTTAAACCAAAATATCTACTCTTACATAAAACAATTGAATTATTCCAAAAAAAGATTAAAAAAAAAACAAATTAAGTACATTTATTGTAAATTTTAAACTGATATAAAGGTTACGAATAAATAACTTAGAAATAGTTTTACTGTAGCTGGAACCATTTCTGTTTAGACAATAATCATTTCTATTGTCAACGATATATTGGTTAACCAGCAAATAAAGAAATTTTAACAGTCAATTAAATACAAAAATGTATAGTAAGTAAGACTTCATCAATAATTCATTAAAAAAGTTAGTTTATCTTAGATGAAAAACGCATAAAATAATGAAATAAATGTTGCAGATTATCTAGAATTAAAAGGAAAGGAAGTCTCAAAACATTACAATACCAAAATATGTCTCTTGCGGGAAAGACTAAATAAATTTTCTAAAAACAAACAGATGTCTTGATACTATCATTTTTGTTCACTTTTCCTTTTTAATATTTTGCTTCAGCACCTTCAAAGGAATATTGTCTTCTTCAATAGAGTCCAATGATAGCACCTTCTTTGCTGATTCAATCTTCGGTGTTTTGTTCGAGTCCTCAGTGCTTGGATTATCTGTGGGTACCTCAAATCTTAAGGGACTAGAATCAGTTGATTCATTTGTAAATTTCTTCAACAAATCCTATGAAACAGGAAAATTTTCGACAAATTTAAGCTTTAATAAATATTATATTTAATTAAACAAATGTATTACAACATTAACTATACCTATGCAACATCCACATAATAATCCTTAATTATACACTCTGCTGAATTCTCCATTGCTAGCATATACATCCTTGTGCAACATAAACATTTGACATAAATTTTGTTTGTAAAAAAATAAATAAATAACAAATAAAAATTATAAACAGAAATTAGTAAAACATAGTTCTCACCATTGACTTCATGCCAGAATCATTAAACTTATCAATTATACCATCATCAAAACATACTTTCTTAACTTTGAAAGACTGTTCAAGTTTAAAGGTCTTATCATTCCTACTCTCGACTTTAAATAACAAGCTTTTATCCACCAATTCAGCAAATTCCTTTGACAAATGTTCAGAAATAGCATTTTAGATACAGAAGAAAAGTTTATATCATTATAGTTTATATGCAACAAACAATAGAGTTAAACGTCTTTGTTCATAAACAACATTCTACCTTATCAAGACCTTCTAACATATTTGCGCAACCTTTGTTTAGAAGGACAGTTGCATCTCTATCAAACAACACAAATGTTGTTGAATCTGATGAGTCAATGACTCGAATTTTAACCTTATATCTGACAAAGTATTACACAAATAAATTAAAAGTTAATAGTTAGAAATGACATATATTAAAAGTAGAATAAAATGAATACGAATACATCAATTTAATATTACCTTGGAAAAAATTTGATGACATGCTTATTACACTTCTCGCAAAAGAACATCTTAGAATCTGGATAAATAGCCTTGTTACAAACACAAGCAGTATACTATCAATCTTCCTCGGTGACAATATGTTTAATGGTTCCATACACAACATAAGTCGTTACCTTTGAAGGAAAAAAAAATGTCACAAAATTCATTATGTTAAAAGTACATATAGAACTAATCACATATTATTACTTATTTACAATCTTTGAGACCTTGTATGTCATTCCTAGGTGTAGGGCTTAAGAACTCATCTTCAACACTATATTTAGAGCTCTGAGAAAGCTGAGTTAAGCCTTGTGATGGAGATTCAGTGTTTTCAGACATTCTATAAAGTAATACCACATGGTCAAAATATGACATATAACAATATATCATCTATAAAATGTAATATGTAATAATGTAAATATGTATATGTAAATTTCAACATTTCAAAAATCATTAAATATAGAATAACATACATAGATTTTAGTTCAGACGCCTCTTTAGAATCAACATTGTACTGTATTCTAGTGCAGTACTTACAATTCTGCACTTGAACCTTATCTGTATTACAAATTAATGAGTGCGTATTTTTGCCCTCCTTTAATGTTTAATTCTGGGTATTTAATTGAATTTGTGTGCTTAAAGATTGATTTAATTGGGATTTCCTATTATTGAGTTTATTGAGCATGAGATACAAAAATATGTTAAAAATAGCTTTTTAGTTGCATAAATGTTCTTTGGATATTTTGAAGTGTGTTAGTGCAGCTGCAACTAAGTTGAGCTCATGGAGGTGTGGAAATAAATTGATTAAAGCTTCATGACACTTTAAAGATAAATCCAAGAATAAGAAATTATCAAAAGCACAAAAATCCAAGTCAAGCATTCCATGAAGACGGCAAGAAAAGCTTGAAAAAGTGAAGAAGTTTGGCTAAACTAAGAAGAGAGAAACAAAAAAATTGGACCTTGCGGTTTTCTTTATCTTTATGATAGAAGATAATTTGGGAAAAAATATCTTTAGATATTTTATTTGATATTTTTAAATAATTATCTTATTTAATTATATCATAAAATATTAAAAGATAATAACTACCAAATCTTTTTAAATATGACAAGATCTTCTTGAATCTTTTTAGTTCCACAACAAACAAATATATCTTGAAGATATTGAATTATTTAGAAGATAATTTAAGGAGATTGCAAAGGGTTGATTTGGAAATTTATACAAATACTAATTGGTGATAATTTATCATATATCTTAAATTAATTAATTAATTTAATTATATTAGATATTGATATTATCAACCAATTATATTTGTCAAATAGTCTATATCTCTTCAAATATTATTTAAATATTTATCTTTATCTTTATTTTAAAAGATATTTGAGAGATTTTAGCAACAGAAAAGCCTAGTCCAATTCCTATATAAAGAGACCAAGGGAGAAGTAAAAAGAACAAGCTCGGGACTTCGGAGTTTTGGAACCCTTAAGGGGGCCTAATTTCGTTTCCTTTCTCTCTCTCCATTCTTCTATTTTTATTCTGTATTCCATGAATTGCTAAATTTCTTGGGTTGATTCCATTGTAATTTCATTATGGATTCTGAGGTTAGAAAAAAATAACTTCTTTGTTCTTTTTATTATTGTTGAGGTTTTAATCCATCTATGTCTTTTATCTTTGAATCACGTAAAAAGTAATGGTTTTAAATTTATATGCATGTTGATCATATGAGTTCAAGGGTTTTTAAATTGAATTGAGACTTTACTTTGATTTTATTTAGAAACTTTCATATGATATAATGAGTTTTTACCAATAATTGAGACTTTACTTTGGTTAAAGGTATTTACTCTAACTACAATTAATTGACACTTTACTTTGATTAATTAAGCTTTTTATTTGGTTAAGAGATAAAAGAATAGACATGATTAGGCATAGTAAATTTGATTGAGACTGTAGTTTGGTTGAATTTACTATGGATAATCTAAAAGTTCTCACTTTTAATTGAGACTGTATTTTGGTTAAAAGTGAGAACGCCAACAAATTAATTGAGACTTTACATTGATTAATTTGTAAATCTACAAGAATAATTGAGCAATAATTTTTAGATAACCGATGATGAATCTATTTTGAAAAAGCAATGAAATCAATCTATTTTTCTTTACTATTGTTTCTATCTTATTTTATCTTTTTATCTTAATCCTCTCATATTCTTATTATTTTATTTGACTAACCGTTTTGTATAGATTTTATAAGAACTAACTTGTTCAAAATCAATTCTGTGTTCGTTGAGAGACGACTTTAGGTTACTTTATCCTTTCTATTTTGTTGACTACTTTCTTAACAATATTGAAAAAAATTGAAAGAGATATCATTGTGAAGAAAAGTAATAAACTTACATGGAAAAAGCAATGTTTTGTAGATAATGAATCTCTGAATAGACGAATGCATTTTTGTGAATAGATGAAAGAAAGCCATAAACCCTAGTTTTAAAACAAAAACAAATGTAGTGCATACCTTTAGAAAAGTACATCTGCTGAAAAGTATTCGTCAAATATGGCTAATAGTGATAAAAGCTTGTTAAAGAAGCAAAGCAAAATATCTTTGAAAAGTAAACACTGACCGACATGGCATTAATTACTTGTAAAATTGGTGGGAGATCAAACAAATTTCTTGAGTAGTTGAGTAGTGTAAATTATGATATACATTGGAATACTAAAACATAATTATTACGTTAAAAGATATTGTTTTTTAAAGTATTCATCAATATGTAATAAAAAGTATCTAAAAATTAAGTATTAATTTAATTAACTCAATGAATAATCAAATGTATGCACCGCGGTAAGAAAAGAAATGGTGGAACTTTGATAAAAAAGCTTTTGTACCTGTTGGAAAGAAAAATAAAATTATTTCATATTAATAAACTTTTTGTTATCCTAATTAATAATTAATAATAAGTTATTATTTTAAACTTATATTAAAAATACAGATTTAATGAGACATATATATTGTACCACACCTAATCAACTTAATAAAATAATAATAAAATGATCATCATATTTATACACCAAAACGTTTAAGTAACCAGCTTGGGCTAGGCTGACCTAAGCCTAGTCGGCCTGAATCGGTAACATAAGCATCTAGAGGAATAACCTAACTAAGACAGCATGTGGGCAACACAAACCGCCAAAGGAAGTAGTCGGTTTAGGCCGACAACCTTAATACACTTAGCAAAATCAAAGCCCTCTGATATTCAATGAGTCCACAATAATCGACATACGGGCCTGGGTTAAGGCCCAGACCCACTTACAGCCCAAACTAGGGCCCAAGCTAGGGCCCAACCCATGGCATGACCAGACATAATTAATGTTCTATAAATACACATGGACCCTTAAAGGTACGCATTCATTACTCCATTAATCACCTGATTTGACTTTTTGAGAGCTTTGGGTGACTTGAGCTTCGGAGTCCCTTCTGCAGGTAACCCCTCCTGGGTCCAAGCAAACATGTACTAACCGGGAAGAGGCCAACTGAGAAGATAGCGGACTGCATAGGTAAGGTGACACTTGTGCCTAACTTATCTTATTTGTTCTATGCAGGAACATATATATATA
>Ga0214545_1000982_pt1 | contig 50720 bp, 17 predicted proteins | sample CNSS4metaG_FD_160064 | JGI IMG/M metagenome (GOLD analysis project Ga0214545, IMG submission 160064) | Root nodule microbial communities from cowpea collected in UCLA plant growth center, Los Angeles, California, USA - CNSS4 | ecosystem: Host-associated > Plants > Roots > Nodule | place: USA... | reverse complement strand
AGTTATATTCTTTATTATATATATATATATATATATATATATATATATATATATATGAAGAAATAAATGCTTTTATTTATCTAATAAAATAACTAATATACCTTTTTATTTTAAAATAATTAATAATTTTTCATTTCAAAATAATGGTTATATAATTTTTTTAATGTTATATTAACAGAATTATATATATATATATATATATATATATATATATATATATATATATATATATATATATATATATATATATAATTGCATTGTTTTTTTGTTTTCAATTAATTGCTGATAAAAATAATAAAATTATAAGATTAAATGTATGTTAATGTAGTAAATATATGAATAGCTTCCGGTTATGTGTTTTCTATGGTGTTCTATAAATAAATAATTCAGATAAAATAATTTGTTCCTATTTATTTGTTTGACATTGATTTTTTTTTCCAGCAAAAACTTTACACATGAATTAAAAAGTATTATTTTTTCAATGAAACTCTTTTTAAGTAAGTTGTGCAATGAATTACTTTTCACAAGTATATTTCTTATTAACAGCATAAAAATAAATTGTACCGTAGTTTACCTAACTGAACGATTTAAGGATAAGCGACCGTAGACTGTCCCCTACAGGCGGACGGTCTAAGTCTTAACACGTTGATGTGATGATTTTTTCAGAATGATGTTAGGAGCTCCACAATCGAAAGTAGGCCTGAGCATTGGTCGGGTTGGATCGGGTTCGGGTCCAACCTGACCAATCCGACATAATCCAAATTCAAAATTTTAAAATTCAACCCGACCATTTTATTTGTCGGGTTAGTCGGATATGGATAAACTCAAATACGGTTAAATATGGGTGGGTTATTCGGGTTTATATATAAATTTTACTTACACAAATATGTTTAAAATTCAAAAGTGAAAGACAAATAATCACCCCGAAAATAAAAACCCCAAAAATAACCATCCACTGTGTCTATCACCAAATGCTTGCAAATTAGCTCATCAATAAATAAGAGGAAACAATCCACAACGAGAAAAAGGAAAAAAGAAGAACCTTTCGGAAAAAATCTAACATTGCTTATTATGAACCTGTTGATGTAACTCCCTCCTTAGTGATCCATATTCACACTGGTTCTCGTTCTGCATCCCCATTCTGCATCCCCAACAGCTTCGGTAGCGGTAGAGCTTGATTCGATTGGAGACTTGTAGCTACTTCGTGCAGATGATGGAAGAAGAGACGAGAGTGTATCAAAAGAGCAGGGAGAACGAAAACTGATTTGGAGGCGGCTAGGGTTTTCGAATATTACTTATCTTTCACCTTTAAAATTTATTCCTAAATTTTTATAATAATTTAATAATACTTACGGGTTGGGTCGGGTATTTGCAATTTTTTTTTCACACCCGTACCCGACCAATTCAATCCATTAAACCCGTATTATTTTATCCAGCTTTACCCGAACCATATATAACCGACCCATACTTTATTGTTTTACACGGATTGGACGGGTGCGGTCGGGTACACATTTTTTGCTCAGGCCTAATCGAAAGGCCCTAAAGACAATTGGCCTTCGACCGCTCACAACTGTCGGTCAACCCTAGCAATAAGTAATTGAAAATCACATTGAGCAATAAGTAATTGAAAATCACATTGAGATCCTTCTTAATGTGAACATCGCGCGATACCGACCATGATTTGTCATTCTCATTCGACTATTCGGGCACAAGGACACAACCGATTGGAGCACGTACACTCAGCAACATCAGTTGAGTAGTTAAAGTAAAACAGGTCAGTAATCAAGTTTAAAATGCGATTGAGCTTGATTAAGACCCATATAAAAAAAACTATAAATAAGGATCCAAGGTCCTGGTAAGAATTTTTACTTCGCATTTATTATAACATTAATTGCGGAGCCTAATTAACATGTACCCGATCATCTGGACCACCAAACAGGAGAAGGAGAAATAACACCAAATAAGAGGAGAAAAGAGAAATAGAGTGACACAAACAAGAGGAAAAAAGAGAAATAGAGTGACATTAGAAGAAACAAAGATTAAGTGAGTGATTTAGATAGATGTTCGAACTTATACCCTAAACATAAATAATTGTTAAATAGATGTAAAAAAATAAATATTTTTTAATCTGCGTATAGTCTTTTTTATCGATGGATAAAGTATGAGAATAGGAGCACATCATGATTTTACGTTTTTATATAAAAGAATATATATATTATTTGAAATATTTATGTTATTTTGAATAAGTTTCTCTTTTGAATGTTATACAAATTAAAAAATATTTATCTTTTCTTATTAAACAACTTAAAAAAAATTAATCATTGGTTTAGCATGTATTTGAGACAGGTAATTAAAAAAAAAAAGCTACCGGAAAAGAAAAAAATTATCTTCCCATTAAGAATGCTTTTCATTTTTTACTCCAGAAAAAATAGTTTTGAGAGCTGGCTTAAAAAAAAACTCAATTTCTTCTGCAAATAAATGGCAAGAGCATCCAAATTTTTTTTTTTTTTTTTTATCAATCAACGCTTATTAAAATTGAACAAGACAAATAAATAGCTGCACTATAGATATTATAAGTTTATTTAATTTTACTTCTCTAACTTAATTGTCCTACCCTTGGTTCTATTTCCATAAGAGGGGACCATACTATCCTCGTATTAGATTGTCTAATAATGTACAGTGGTTCTTTTGAGGTGGGATCAAATCCAATCTTTAGTATCTTTTGAACAGAGAAAGGAAAAAGACGAGTGACATAAATACCTACGTGAATCAAAAAGCCAACAAAAATAATAATAACAATAATAATAATAATTTCAAAATTTTAAATGAATTTTTTCAAGAAAAATAGTTAATTCTACCCAAAATTAACACAACAATTTTTATAACCAAAGGAAAGGAAATATGAAATGAATAGTAAATAGAAAAATAATGCAAATAACTATTACTGTTTTACAGAAAGCATATCTACCAATCAATCTAAAAGCTACCAAAAGAACTAGATTCATGATTTAACTTCTCTACCAAACAACTTCAAATTACATAAGAAAAACATGCAAATCTTATTTTTCTCCCTCTTCAAATGATAACAGGAATTTTCTTATAAACAAATAACTGAGTTTCCAAAGAAATTCTAAATTATAGCTTCCAAGTTTCTAATTACCACCTCATCTATCTATTGATCAAACTAAAATCATAGACAACCAGATAGATTACCAAAGGTGTTGGATACAAAGTTGCCCTGACATGGTTTAAATTAACTAGCTTGTTTAAGGAACCTGAAGAGCAAATCTTCTTCACATTATTGAAACAAGACAGATTAATACACCAAAGAGCGATTCACCTCCAGATTGCCAAAATCAGGGAGATCAGAACTGTGGGAAAACTTCATCCATCTCTTTTTCTCCACATATTTGAGGCAAGGCTGCAACACAAGGCCTATTGCCATAGCAATGAGGCTCACAAACATTACTTTGAGTGAGGAGAAAAACAACACAACACCAATCAGAATTGTGGGAGGGATACAGAGCAAAATTGCTCCTACTGTTCCCCCTGCTACCTTGTAAGGGCGAGATGCATTGGGGTGTCTGATCCTTAACAGAATGAATGCAATAAACTCCAGAATCATCCCAAAACAGTACAAGAAATTTTCAGCAGCTACAATTTCTTGAAAGCTCATCCATGACAGTATAATCACACCTGATGCAGAAAAGAGTATTCCTACTAGAGGTGTTCCGTGGCGAGACCTCTTGGTGAAGAACTCAGGCAACATTCCCCTCTCAGCCATGCCTAGTAGCTGGAATGAATCACTGCTCATTTCAGCAACAAACATTCCCATATTTGACATGGCGGCAGCAGCCTGAAGCCACCATCTCAACCATGCCCCTCCTATGATCATAGCAACATCTGAGAAGTAGCCATCAGACCAAAGATCCCGGTTGAGAGGAACAGCACCAGTACCAATTAGGAGAGGAAAGAAGTACCCTAGAACTACTAGAATCACAGCATAAAACAAAGCCCTTGGAAGAGTTTTCTTTGGATTATCCACTTCTCCAGCAAGAGTACTTATGGAATCCCAATAGTTCAGATTCCAAAATAGAGTGTTCAGATACAAATTCCAGTTAACATCATTCAGATTTGCCACAACCCATCTTGAAGGCTCTAGATCAGGAATTGACAAGAACCCCATAACCACAAAAGGGAGGAGTGAGAAAATCCCTAAACAAACAGCTACCCATCCCACAATGACCATACCCCTATAGTTCAAGTAAGTGAGCACAATAGTTAAACCCCATGTTGCAGCAACTCTAGGTAATCCACCACCTAAAGCTGGTACTGCTGATTTCAGATAGTCAAGAAATAGAACTGGGTATAAAGCATTGTCTATCACCCCACTTAGCCATTTCATCCAACCTTGCTGAAACCCCCAATAGGGACCCAGAGCAGAGGAAACCCAAACCACATAACCACCGTTTTCAGGGAACATGGTACCCATCTCCGCCGTGATCAAAGCTTCAGGAACACTCCATATTAATGGGAAAAACAAGAATCCAAGGAGAGCTAACAGAGGACCAGCTGCTTGCACAGTATCCTCTACCCCAAATGGCCCACCTGAAACCTCATAGAAGATGAGAAACACAAGAGGAAGAACTGAAACTTTACTTGAGTGATTTGCTCTGGTGGAAGTTGATTCACTGACAGCTACATACTCGTCCTGGGCGAATTCCCCCATTTGAATGGAAGCTTGTTGTCTATTAGCAGCCGCTATCCTTAATTTCTGTATCATATTTTTTCAAGAATCACAAAATCAGAAGTTGAGGTGTGTGGCAACAGTTTTTGCTACACTCCTTTTAGCACAATCATTACTACTGAATAAAATTCATTGAAGTCAAACTAATTACATAAAAAAGTGAGGTAAAGCAATTTTCAAATGTTTTAATAAGATTCAACAACACCAATAGTGGATAATGTGTAAATAAAGAGTGTGACTCTGAGATTACCCTGAAGATCTTTTTTCTGAAAAGATCACACACGGGCCAAATGCACAGTTTTGAAATAACACCATCAACCACAAAATCAAATGCTTTTAAGACTCCGGCTGTCAAATAAAAGTCATAAAGTAAACCCCGGTTTCGTCAATGCTGCCGCAGAAATCCCCACATCCATCAACAGAGCCAAAAACCCACCAAACCACGCAGTGAAGTGAAAGGAAAAAAATATTACCAAGATGGGTCTACTGGGCTAATATAAATTTCAAACATTTAAAATCCAAACAAAATTCGCACGCATCAAAAGGGAGGAGCGCTAGGAACAGATCTTGGAACACCGACCTCAGAAGATAAAAGAAAGACAGTAACAACAAGCGATTCCTCCTAGGAATAAACCCATTCGTGAAAAACTCCGAAAACTAAATTATGAGACCCTATCGAAATAAACGGCAGATAGAGAAGGACAAAAGGAAAATGATTAATGAACGAACCATCAATGATGTGCTATCCCGTCATGGTGGAGAAGATAACATTCACCATCGTGGAATCCAGCGTCAGCCGTGCGTGTCCACTCACAACACAAGAAATACAAAAGTAGCTTCAGAAGGAAAGGGACCGAGAATCTTTATACAGTGAACATTTTTTGTGTGTAGAAAAGGTGTATATGGTTTTTGAATTGTTGTTTCATAACATAAGAACCGAGTTACGCGAGTTACGCCGACATCCAAATGAACTGGTTCGGTTTTATTTTATTCGATTGTTTTGGTTTGTTATCTGATCATTCGAATTAATATTAAATTTAAGATATTCTTTACTAGACCACACTAAATAAGAAATTACAGAAATTATTTTTAGTAAAATCATATTTAAGTCTATCAAAAATCATATAAGTGTTGTTGTGCTTTATCCTATTATTATTGAATATCAAATATTTATATTTTAAATATAATTTTAATTTTAATATTAGATAGGTTTAATTTAACAATTGTTTCCAAAAAAATAAAAAATTATCAGCGGTCCCAAAACTCACCTTTTCTTATCTGTCCCCGTGTCTGGTTCTTTTTATCCTTTCTCTACTTATATTTTTTTTATCTATTAAAATTAAATTTTAGTATTTAAAATTTTCACAATAGTTAAAAATTAAAAATAAAATTACATTACTTTTTATTGAATTCAGCATATTGATCACTTACTTTAAAAAATAGGGAAAAGAATAAAGTTCCAAATGTAGTTTTAAATATGGACACGCATGAATAACGTGAATTAATATAATAAGAGTGGGACACAATAATCACAAAATATACTGTCTTTTAATGAAATTAAATTAACCCATAATTGTGATCCTGAGATACGATAAGAGGGATCACATTGTCATTATAACTAACTTAGTGACAATTACCTTTATAACCTAAATATTATTAATTAAGAAAATTTAAAAGTGAGTATAAAAAGCTGTCATTATTTAATGAAATATAGTTAATAATAATTTAAAACCATTACTAGTTATGTAATTTCACGGCATCATCTTCATTTGAACATAGTATTTGGTCAAAATTGATTTTAAAAAATAGAAAGAGAAAAAATAATAATTTATAAAAAGTGAACATCTTCCTTTTACTCTACGTTATAAAAAGAATACTTTTTTTATTTTTAAACATTTGGAAAAGAGTTTACTAAAACATATTTTAAACGTTTTCTATATGGTTTAGAATGAAAACATAAAGCAAAAACACCGAAAAGGTAACAAACATGTTTTATTTATTCCAAGTATCCGGTCCCAAATACAACTTGCAGGTCTAAAAAGTAAACATCTCCGGGTTTTGTTTTTTTTACAGTATATATGAAGATTATCTTTATTAGCGAAAATAAAGTCGCACACGTATATATAATCACACATCCATTATAATCAAATACCAAGCACAACACATTTCAGTCTGATTTTATCACATAAAATATACATGATATCATATTTCATGCTTTAAAAGGGTAAATCACTCGATCATGGAAGCAATCAAGTAATTAAAACGATCATGTTGTCAATTTCGCTCAAGCGACAAGAGTCTCTCGCTCAAGCCAAAAACTCTCGTTTGGACGAGATTGCAAACAAAGAGCATTTGAAACATTTACAAGTTCTCACTTAAGCTAGCTCGTCTCGCTTAGGCAAAATTACTCTCGCTCAGACAAAAGATCCCCACTCAGGTGACAACTCGAGACAAAGAGTTGAGACAGATTCCTATTATTCTTGTTTAGACAAAAAACTCTTCACTTAGACGAAAATAGCAGATCCTCACATGTGCTCACACATGCAGAACCAAAAACTATAGTATAAACAATATACAGTTCAATGCAAACATCAATCCAACAATAAAAAACACATACAAGTATTAAAACAAACAAATAATTTTGAAAAACTTATAAATCCTAACTTTGCTTACCTTGACTAATGCTAAACTTGAGGAGAAGAGAACAAGCATTCAAAAATCCACTACAACCTAAGAAGCTGACATGCAAGCTAACATGCAATAAACTAAAATATAACATGTTAATCTACATATGAATTTATTGTTTTGTATGTGGATAGTTATTACAATTCGAAATAAATTGAATTCATATTACACCGGAATCATATAACTCATGCATGACTTTTATTTATTTAAAAATAAATAAAAATTATTACTAACCAAAATCTTATTTGATCTACACGACTTCTACCATCAACATATGTGCACAACTTCATTTAAATGAGCAGTATTATTTTGCATGACTTACTCAACATCATTATTTTTTTTATACGTAAATTTAGTGCAATATTGTAAAATATTATTTAATATATATATATATATATATATATATATATATATATATATATATATATATATATATAAAGATGTTTTACTATAAAAATACCCAACCATAAATCTAAAAGAAATGGTTGCATTTCAACTATAAATTTTTTTTAAATTGTAATTTTGGTATCTTCAACTATTATTTGAGAATTTTATTTATTTATTTTTTATAACTTTAGGTTTTAGATCCTTAAAAAAAACGCAAGTTTAGTCATAATTTTAAATTTATATTCATTTTTTTAACATTTTAACTAATTTAAACACCTGTTGATGGTACTTAAACAAATATGTTAACTTTAAGATTCAATTGAATTAAATAAATTAAATAAAAATAAATAGAACATATTCGGCTTTTTAAAAACCTAAAACTAGAGTCAATGGAAAATAAAATGACTAAAATCACTATTGATAAAATCAATCAAGACTAAAAATATAAAAGGAATACTAGGAGCACTTCCTAACATTTAAAAAAAAACAATTAAAATTGATTGAAAATCAATGATTTTGGTCAGTGTTACTTTTCATAATTTATTAAATTTCATTAATTTTAAATAAAATAGTGGAGCAAAACATGTTTATGTACTATGCAATCGTGCTGTTAACCCCACTATTTCCCTCTCATTCAGGTGCTTATTTTCTTCTCACATTAATCAGAAGAAAAATAATGCTAAATTGTTGATTATGAATGATGATAGCAACAGATGAAAAAGGTTGGACTTGTAAAATTTAATTTATAGTTCATTTATAATATAATATTATTGATTCAGTTATATGTATAACTCAAAATACATGCATATTTGTATATATATATATATATATATATATATATATATATATATATATATATATATGTGCAAATAAGATTTAGACTCAGTTAATAAAAAAATACACTTGTTAAAATAATAATTATTAAAATAAAACTTTATTTATATAACCATTTACTGTACACCATGTAATATAAATTATTTATCGTATTAATGGATATACTATTCTCTTCGTATTAAGTTAATTTTTTTTAATGTTAGTGTAGTTTTTGCAGAGGTATATATAATAATTACTAAATATTTATTTTAAAAATAAATAATTTATAATTTTGTTTTAAATAGTTTATTTATTGAGTAAATAGTTTATTGACAAATTTGATTAATGATCAAAATTTGTCGGTAATAATTAATGTATATTTATGATTGGATTTGTGGTAGTTGATAATCACAGACAAATTTTACAATTTATCAATAATATTTATCAACGATTATTTTACGATAAACTTGTCGAATTTTTATTATTAGTCTTTAATTAGTTTTACATGATTTTATTTATTGTAATGAGCTATATTTAAACGATTATATATCAATTATATATTTTTTTAACCAAAAATGTAAGCGAAACTATTCGGTCACAATTTCTATGAATATGGTTCTTTTCTTTCTCGCAACCCTAAATTACTGTGTCTTATGTGGTTAGGCTCGGATCTCATTGATGTTGTTTCTCCCCAGTGAAACGCCCTCCTTATAAACTTAACAAGTGGTATCAGAGCCAATGATTAAAACCAGCTCAGACGAGTGCAGTATGGTCCTAGTATCGAAAGTCTTCCTGGCAGTGTGGGTCAGGTAAGCGTGTTCCGTTAAGAAGAACAGCGGTACAGTAAAGGAGTACTCGTGATTGGGGATGCTTTCGCTGGAAGGGGAGTGTACCAATGTGTGGTTGAAGGGACTCACCTTTGAGGGGGAGATTGGTAGGAATCCAAGTGTGAGTCGAAGTCCCACATTGGCTAGAAATGAGAGAGTGGAGCACTATATAAGAATAAAGACCCATAAACCCATTGCCTTAAGGTTTTGGGTTGAGAGTGGTGTGAATGTCTTATCAACAACTCTCGTTCTTTTGAAATATGCATTCATTTTATACATTTTGAATGAATAAGTTAGTATTTGTTCTTAGAAAATTCTAATATATATATATATATATATATATATATGAGAATAAATTGAATTAAAAAATTTATGTGGAGATTAAAATAAAATAAAAAATATATACGAAAATTAAATTGAAATGAAGACAATGATAGTTAGAAATGATATCGAAACGTGATAATACGTGACATTGACAATGTTACGTGTCATACCAAAGACTTGATAGTGAAAGAAACTATATATTGTCACATGATACACATTTACTATATTTATATTGAAAAAGACCTAATTAAAATATTTTTTTTTAAAGTTGTGACTTAATTGACATAATTTTAAAAATAATTACCAAAATGACACATTCGAAGGAAAGTAAGTACCATATAACTAAGTAAGTACCATCGAAAACAAAATAATTAAAGTCATTTAATTATTACAATGAAAAAAAAGTCTTTCATTCTATTACTAAATTTATTATCAATTTATAGAAATAATTTATTTTTTGTGATGAAATAAAATATCTGATACTATATAAAACTATTAATTATTACTTTATTTAATTTTTTTTTATTTTAATTAACTAAATTATTATATATTACTTAAAATAATTGTATATAAAGTATATTTTATTAAAAAAATTAAATAACTTAAATATATTTTTATAATAAAAATATAATTACACAAAATTTATAAAACAAAATTTTTATTTCAAATTTTAATAATATTTTTATAAACTTATATGCATATTATAAATATATTTTCCTTTTTTAAACATACTGATATTAGTCGGTGTAAAAACCAAAGAAATCTAAACATCATAAATAATATACGAATAATGATATCTTTACTAAATATATAACACTGACAGTATAGATAGCTAAACAACATGATACTTTTTTTTTATTGGGTCTGTAGAGACTGTGTTGGATTATAATTCTATAGCCCAATCTCTATTGATCCATAAACATTAACGGGCCCAAAAAGTCATAAAACCTAATGCAATCTGAACCGTCAAAGCTAGGTGTTGTGTGTCATAGACTACTTTAAAAACAAACACAAACCCTAATTCTGCCTCCGTCTCCGTCATTTCGCAGTAGCAGTTCCCGTGCGTGAAGGAGCCTAAGGTAACTCTTACAACGACTGCATTTCTCTTCTTAGAGCTTATCTCGCTGTTACTTTCGGTGGCATTGTTTACTTATGAATATTAGAGATTCTCCAGTTTTCGTGTAGTCTTTTATGGATTCGTGTAGTGTTTTGTGATTGAATTATACTTTGAACTATCCTAGTTTCTGACGCTCAAGATCTCTCGATTTTGGTTTTGATTTATATTCTTGAACTGTTGTTGTGTTTTTTTACAACTATGGCTTTGAATTTGTTTTATTTTTTCTGCTCTTTGTGATTATAACTCTACTTAGATAGATGTACTTTTTATGAGATTAGCTTCTCGAGTTGTGAGGCTAATCTTCAACTCATAAATGTTATATGAGAACCGGGCATGTATTCAGGTAGCGAGTCTATCCCATGTTTTATGAGACGAAACTATGGGAAAAGAACACTTTGCATCTCATGTGTTCAATCATCTGGTTTTATTACTGTTTTTAAACAAAATTATTTGGTAAGTGTTTTAACACATGAAATAATAATGGTATATTATAGACGAATTCCTCTTTATTTTCTCTGCACCAGGCTTAATTTTTAATTTTTTATTACTTTGTTTCTTATTGAATATATCTAAATTCGTATGGTGGTTGTGGTTTGTGATTCATGTACTCTGGTTACCATTTAATCAAACAAACTCATTTATTATGAATGGCTTTTATAGGTAAGCTAAGCCATGGTTAAGCATAACAATGTCATCCCCAGCGGACACTTCCGCAAGCATTGGCAAAACTATGTGAAGACATGGTTCAATCAGCCAGCTCGAAAGACAAGAAGACGGTTGGGTAATTGGCATGCTTTCTTCATCTTTCGGAAACGCCTTCCTAGCTTTAATAGTTGTTATAATTTTCTAACAAGTTGAAACTGTTGCATTGTTCAGCTCGTCAGAAGAAAGCTGTGAAGATTTTCCCAAGACCCACTGCAGGTCCTCTTAGACCTATTGTACATGGTCAAACTTTGAAGTACAATATGAAAGTTAGAGCTGGCAGAGGTTTTTCTCTTGAAGAGCTGAAGGTAAAACTTGTATTTCCTATCTCTTGTTAAGTTTCATTGATTAGTATACACTGCTTGTAGTTATTTTTGTTGGACTTTAAATTGAAATTTGTTACTCATTTTTTGCATACAATGAATAATTTATTGAGTTATTTTATTGGGAAAATGTTTCGGAAGCATGCTTATTCCTCGATATTTTTATTTCAATTTTTCCTTTTGTTTGCTCATGTTGAATCAAGATAAAATTATCATAAAGTTTTGTTAAGCATTTATTTATAAAATGTAAGTGTGTAAAAGACTATTAGTTCTGCTTTTTAAGTGTATGTCTTGATGTAAGGTATTTTCTATGTGTCATAGGCTGCTGGTATTCCCAAAAAGCTTGCTCCAACAATCGGAATTTCTGTTGACCACCGCCGCAAGAACCGTTCTTTGGAAAGTCTGCAAGCAAATGTGCAGAGGCTGAAAACATACAAGGCCAAATTGGTTGTCTTCCCAAGAAGGGCACGCAAGGTCAAGGTACTGCAAATGTTGAATTATCTGTTTTGATTGTGTGGGCATTTCCTTCATGTTTGATGTTATCATTTCTGCCAAAGATCTAAAAGAGGAAAAATTTTTGCCCCTTCGCTTTCTGTTAATGTTTTGCAGGCTGGCGATTCTACTCCTGAGGAACTTGCAAATGCAACACAAGTACAGGGTTCATACTTACCTATTACTAGGGAGAAGCCGTCTGTTGAACTTGTGAAGGTCACAGATGAGATGAAGGCATTCAAAGCTTATTACAAGCTAAGACTTGAGCGCACAAACAAGCGTCATTATGGTGCCAGACTGAAGAAGGCTGCTGAGGCAGAGAAGGAAGACAAAAAGTGATGATCTTTTTGTAAGTCCTAAGTTTGTAGTCCCTTCATATGATAGTTGTTGCAAGACAATTTTTGCTCGAGATTAGTTTTATTGAGAACATGTTCAGTCGAAAACGTGATCTCTTTACCTATTTTTATTTTGTTGGTTTACCTATAAACCTTTTATTGTCTGGATTATTGGGCAGTATTTATTTTTGTTGAGGATGTTTCTAATTGCTGTTTGCATTATTATTTACTTAACAACCGATGGGAGAACTTAAAGAATTTGAAAGACATTTTTATTGGGATGCATAAAAAAATCTTCAACTGATTTTTAGCAAATCTTCAATTTATAGCCTTTTGTGACATTAATATTTTCTGGCCTATATTACTTTTGTACTATATTTTAGAACAATTGCGTGGGAGAATACAATTGAATTGTAAGTTATCGTTTTATATGGTTAAAAGTGGGAGCATGTTACGATATAAATATGGATTCTGAAATCAACATTTTTTTATCTCTTTTGAAGTACCTATGTATACATTAACATTAACAGGACACTTTTGATGATATAAGCAATGCAGATATGACAATTTATCAATATATAATGTAATGATATGATGACGACATCATTATTAGATTTAACAAATAGACTTAACAACAAAAACCCATTATAATGTTTTTGTAACAAAATGGGTAAAATTAAAAAATAAACTTAAGCTAAAACACAAACATTGCTGTGAATTATATTAAAATGGTATAATTTCTAGGTTCACCGAAATAAGAGTAATTACTTATTGAATGTAAATTTTTATTTCACAAGAGAGGTTTTTTTGCTTTCCACATTTTCAAATATATTGCCTCGTAACTCAGATAAGAAAATAAATTAAATTATACATTTCTGTGGAAGAATCTAAGAACTTTATAGAGTTGTTTAGAGAACAAAAGTGAATGGATCTGTTAGCATCACTATAAGATCATACTAATGAATTGAATCTTATGACAGCTAGGTGAAGGTATGATCCACACTTTTGTTGGCTGCTAGTTCTCATATTTGACTTGGTGGTTCCTTTGCAACATGTTTTGACTTAGATTCTTTTCTAGTCTCGCTAGTAATTCAGTACTTGTAAATTCAGACCTAATTACAATTCCAAAGTTAACTTATATAATTTAAACATTATAGTAAAGATAAAGAGAACGATTCGTAAAATCTGAGTTCATGAAATACTAAATGGAAAGCAAAGAATTAGTTTGTAAGTAAAAATGTTCTGGGTTCTTTGAATGCCTTTTTCTGTAAATTGTCTTAACCTTCTTATTCAATTTCTTTTATTCATTTATGTATTCATCACAACTTTTCTGAAACATACATACAAGCAAGCAAGCGTGCGCGCGCGCACACACATATATATATATATATATATATATATATATATATATATATATATATATATATATATATAATGAATTTGAATTTAAAAGATATTCTTTTTTCGTTTAATGCTTCTTGTAATATCTAAAACCTTATCAGTTTTTTTTGTTGATTTATGCATTCGTCAGGACCCTTCTGAATTAAAAAAAATGTATAAATGAGGTTGATGGATGTAAATTATAATGTAAGAGCATTTTTATGTTTTTCAACAAAATTTATAAATTATTAAGTAAATTTTATCCATAAAAAAAACTAAAAGGTAGAATACATCTCTTAAATCTATTGAGTATTACATCGCATGATATGCTACATGAAGGATATGAATTCATTTATTTAATAGACGGTCATGAAATTATGGCAAATAAAAACACACCTTCACACATATTAAAGAAATAATCTAAGAACATTAAATTTTACTAATCTTTATATATTATGATGTATCAGAGTCTGTAAAAGAATTGATAAATTAGGTTGGAGCTTTTAATCCATCAGCTCAATTTAGTCTACATCGTGAGATTAGTATGTGAGGTGGGATCTGCTAACTTGTATCCTTATATAGTAGAACAAAATAAAAAATTTGTTATCCTTATATAATCAAAGATCGAACAATAATTAATGTTTAAATGTTAAAGAAAAAAGTTAATGAATAGAATAAAAATAGTTTAAATTTATAATATTTGAAAAAAAAGTACTATTACCAAAATAACCATCCATGGCTCTGAATTCAGCTTATTTTTTCTCAATTTGTAGTTTTGGAACTTTGAGATGACAAACAAAATGAGACAATGACCAAAGCCATCGACAAATAATTAAGGATGTGCTTGATTATCTGATAAAAGATGCTGCAAAAAAAAGTATTTGTTAAAAGATTGATGTACATTTTTATAAGTCCCCGCAATTTTTTCTCTGGAGGCAACTTATTAAGACAAAAGGGGAACTGGATTCTTTTATATTCACGGAAACATTAAAAAACATCTATTTTGATGAAAATGTGTAAGCGTAGATAAAGCATATAAAATCTTTCATTTTAGAATATTAATAATTTTGAAAAGGAAAAACTTCATCTTATTCTTAATTTTGAGAGGGGGAAACATGATGTAATTATGTATTAAGAACTGTGTTTGAAAATCTCTAAAACTTTTTTTAATAAAAAATATGCTCAAATACGATACTAACAAGAAATGAACTCAATTTATATAAAAAATTAATATCATTTTCAATCCAAAATCATAAATTTATATGCAGTTCAACTTTCTTTTTTATTTTTAGTCTATTATATTCAAATTTTCAACTATATAAATATACATAAGATAAATTCAAATCTTATAAGTGAAGATAATTTTCACTAACATCGATTTTATGAGAATTAGGTGCACTTATATTTACTCATTCATATTATAAAATGATTAATACAAAAACCAAAAAAATTAGAAGGATAAATAAAATTTAAACTCACTTCTTAATATTAAAATGCTTAACAAAAGATAGAAAAATAAAATAAAATAAAATTGAACATGAAACTTTGTTTTAGATCAATAACAATTTTCAGTTCCACAAAAATAGATTCTGCTTTACTAACCAGCAGAAAAGAACTTTCTGATTCGACTAAGCTCCTTGGTAAGATCAACCACATTCATTCTTTCTTTTGGTGGATCCTCAGAACAAGCTAGTCCAATCATGAAAAGTGAAACTATGCATTTCTCGACATTTTGATTAAGATTCCAATTATCTCCATCTGATGTTGTTGCTTCATATGTTTGAATAAGTCGTGGATCCAAAATTTGCAAAAGATTACTAGGAAATGAAATTGAAACAAAGTTATGAAGATTTAGACCATCTTCAAACATTTTATCTGTAGGTCTTTTTCCTGTGAGAATCTCCAACACCAGAATTCCAAAGCTATACATGTCACCCAAAGTTGATACCTCAGAACTCATTCCATACTCTAAACATAAGAACAAGAAAAAGAAAACTGTCAATGCACAATACGAAAAAATTAACAATTTGACACCAAAAATATCAAAGTTTGAAAGAAAAACACTATGATTCGAAACTTCTGAATGTACCTGGAGGAGCATAGCCAATAGTACCCTTGATTCCATTTGTACTTGTTTTCAAAGAAGTGGAGTCTTCGGTATCTGAGAGAAATCTTGCTATGCCAAAATCTGTAACATGAGCAATCATATCATCATCAAGAAGGACGTTACTTGGCTTCAAATCACAGTGAATGATTGTTGGCACACAATCATGGTGAAGATAATTCAAGGCAGTGGCTACATCAATGATGATATTTAATCTTTGATCAAGACTCAATAATCTTGGATGTTCTTCATTTAGTGCCATTGGGTGTAGCCATTGCTCCAAGCTTCCATTTCTCATGTACTCAAAAATTAAAGCTTTAAATTCCTGACCTTTGTAATCTGTGCCAGAACAACACGTCAAAATCTGAACCAGATTTCTATGTCTAATACTTCTCAGTGCATTGCATTCAACAAGGAAACTCTTTTGAGATCCCTTTTGTTTAAGGTTTAGAACCTTTATGGCGACAACTTTATCTTCTAACTCAAGAGTTCCTCTATAGACAGAACTAGAAATCCCACACCCTATCAAATTTGTAACTGAGAATCCATCAGTTGCATTGTATAAGCTCTGGTATGAAACTTTAGCTAGCAGGTTTATTGTTGGTGAATCCAAAGAAGCTTTTTTAGTCTTTTTCCTCATCCAATAGATAGTTAGAATAAGTAGCATGAGAAAAATGACAACCACACTCACTATCACTGACACTATCATCAATTTGAACTTGTGTTTTACAAGTTTCTTACCTTTGACAGGGCATGATGGTAGATGTAGTTTTGAAATACCTCCACAGAGGCCACTATTTCCAGAAATCACTACCCCACTTGCATTTCGGAAGACACCTTCAGTTGGAACCTCACCATTCAACATGTTAAATGACACATTCAAGTATTCTAAGAAAGAAATTGTCTGCAGAATCTTAGGTATTGATCCAGATAATTGGTTTCGTGAAAGGTCTAACTGTTCAAGTCCTTTGAGTGATGCCAAAGAGGATGGTATGCTTCCTTGTAAGGAATTCCCTTGCAAATAGATTTGTTCCAACATTATGCATTCTCCAAAGCTTTCAGGAATGACACCTGAGAGATGATTATCAGATATGTACAATGAATTCAGATTTTTTAAATTGGCCACTTCTTTTGGTATGCTTCCACTCAATGAGTTTTCTGACAAATCCAACACGTTTGTTAGAGATGAAAGCTGAAAAATCTCTATGGGTATGATTCCTGAAAGGTTGTTATTGGAAATGTCCAAGTATTGTAACTTTTGACAGTTTCCTACACTTGGTGGAATGTTTCCTTGTAACATGTTTTCTCCTATTTCCAAATGAAACAATTGGCTAAGATTGCCAATCCAGGATTTAATATCTCCTGAAAGCAAGTTTGAGCCCAAATTTAACATCTGCATTTTCTGAAACTTTCCAAAAGTTGTTGGGATATTCCCACTTACAAAGTTATATTCCAGTGCCAAAATACTTAAGCCAATTAGATTTCCAAGTGCTGCAGGAATTTCTCCAGATATCTGATTACCTCCAAGATATAGTTGAGTGAGTTGAGTGGATAAGTTGCCCAAAGAATTTGGCAAATGGCCTCCAAAATTGTTGTAGGCTATATCTAAAACATTCAACTTAGTACAATTTGTTAATGATTCTAAGAACACCAAATCATTACTTGAACTTTCACCTAGAAAGTTCTTATCAACAACAAAATAATAAAGATCTTGTAGCTTCCCCATGCTTGGAACTCCACCAGTGAGGCTGTTTCCACCAATTTCAAATATTGAAAGATTAGATGCATTTGTGATGGATGGTGGGATTGAGCCTGAGATTTGGTTGAGATTAAAATAAAATACTTGGAGATTGGATAGGGTGTTAAACATGTAGGGTGGAAAAGAGCCATTAAATTGATTTTCTGTAGCTGAGATCACAGTAAGAGATGACATATTATAGACACACAAGGGAATTGTTCCACTGAGTTTGTTCTCACTAAATGAAAGAAGCGTCAAGCTTTTTAGACGACATATTTCCTGTGGAACATTTCCCTCTAAATTGTTTGAAGCCACAGAGAGACGAATCAGTGATGAAATATTTCCTAAGAATGATGGAATTCCCCCTGTGAATTGATTGCTATAAAGTGCCAAAAGTTGAAGCTTTGGAAGTGAAGCAATTTGAACAGGGATTTTTCCATTGAGATTGTTCCCATTCAAGAGTAAAGTTGTGAGATGAGCACAACCTGTCAAATTTGTAGGAATTTCACCTGCTAAAGAGTTATTTAGAAGAGAGAGTTTCTGTAACTGTGACAATAATCCTAACTCTTGTGGGATTTTTCCATGGAAGCTATTGTTTGCAATGTTGAAATCTGTCATAAAAGAAAGATTGGCTACATGGGGAGATATGAAACCCTTCAAGTTGTATCCTTGCAAGTTCAAGTGTGTGACTCTTTGAAACATGGAATTGCATGTGACTCCATACCAGTTACAAAAGTGAGTAGAAGTATTCCAGGAGAGGAAGATTCCATGTGGATCATCGGTTATGGAGTCCTTGAATTTCAGCAATGCTAGATTATCAGTCTCATTTCCTGATTTAAAAGCTGCTGCATTTGGTGTAAAGCATAGTGTGTTGATTGTGAAGAGAGAAAAGAATTGAGCACAAATGGACCAAGATGTGAGTAAGATGGAAGAAGAATACTTCATTTTGATGAGAAATTGAAGGTTGGTTGATGGTGATATTCTATTGTTGGATCACTTTATATAGGATTGGTAATTAACATTTTTATTCACCATATATATATTGAATAAACTGCAATAGTCATATTGGACATTAAAACTAGACTTTTTGTGAATATTTTGTTTTGACTTTTTTTAAAGATATTGGTTAAGATTCATTACTGAATCAAGGTAATATTTCAGTCTACACTACATTATTTTGATTTATTTATATTTATTAATTATTTGTTTGTTTTATTGTTAGCCATCAAAATCATAGTTGGGTTGATTGACGCAAACTACGTTTTGTTTGTCACATAGGTGTTGTTTCTTATGTTGCGAATACTATCAGCTTTTATCACTTTGTTCTTTTCTTTCAGCAACGTTTCCTTCTGTCGCAATTGATACGACGTCTTATTAGGAGATGAGCATCCAATAATGAAAAGTTGGGCCAAATTAATAGCTTTAGTGCCTGGCCTTTTTATTAGTAAACTAAGTGACAAATGGGCTTGAGGCCTACATGAGTTACAACCCACAAAAAAGAAAGAAAGAGAAAAATTGAGAATTTCATCCTACACCCTCATTTTTTTAATGCACTCCACAAGGAAAGGAAAAGGTCAAATTTGCCCTTTTCTTCTTCTCTCCTCCTCCCCCATATCACCTCCATACTTTCCTCCGGCTTATCTTCTTCTTCCACCTCCACCCTATTTTCTTTTTCCACCTCCACTTCCACTACCATCTTCACCTCCACCCAATATTCTTCTTCCACCTCTATCCCATTTTCTTCTTCCATCTTCACCCTCGGGAACATTCACAAATTTTTATAAAAATAAACGAAAATATCACAATAATATAAAATGTGAGGAAGAATATAGGAATCAATTATGAAAGATGTAAAATATAAGTTTTAGATTTCACAGTCCATGTGCATTTCATATACAATTCATACTATAAAATTACATTATGGATTTATAATTCGAAATATAAATTTACATTGTGGATTACACAATTCAAAATATAAAATTACATTATAGATTGTATAGTCTAAAACTATAATTACAACATTTGAGAATAATTGAATTTTTAAAAATATGAGGTTCAAAAATAAATGAAGATAGAGAAAGAGATTCCCATAAACTTAAAAATTCTAAATTTATTCTTCGGTTCACGATTTGCATTTTTAGTCAACATGAGTATAATTGAATTTTAAAAAAAATATGGGGTTCAAAAAGAAATGAAGATAGAGAAAGAAATTCCCATAAACTTAAAAATTCAAAATTTCTTCTTTAGTTCACGATTTTCATTTTTAGTTACGGATTATTTAATCTAAAGACGTTTGAAATGAATAATAAAAAATATAAATTTATAAATTGAGTGTTTATTTTGAATGTATTCATCAATTCATAATATAAAACTTATACTAAAAAATATACAATTCAAAATATAAAAAAAAAAGATCATTTATAATTATGTAATGTAGAATACAAAAATAAAAGTTACATTTGAAATTGTATAATTTATAATGTACTTTTTAATAAACATACACCGTTAAAAGAAGATGAAAGAAATGAGAAGAAAAAGGTGATGGAAAAACAAATGTAAAAGAGGATGGTTTAGACCGGTGTAGGAAGAAAAAGATAAAGTAGAAGAGGGTTGATTTGTTAATTTTACATTTACTATTTTCTTAAAAAATTCGACAAAGTACAACTATGATTAATCTAAAATGTCTTAATGCAATATACTAATATATTTCCTATTAAAACAAAGGAATTTCTCCTACCGTTATCAGTGAAAATATAACTTTTGTGGAAAGAAAAATTGAAAGATAAAAAAAAAAAAACTTACTTTAACGTACTTTAAATGGTAGTAAAGTAGTAGTTAACTAGTTATATTGGACTCAAGTTTCTGAATAAATTTGTTATTTATAAGTTAATTCTTCCGTTTTTTGATGTAAATTCAAATTAAGTGCTATTTTGTGAGGCGTTTTTCTGGTGTAATTGATATTTTACAAAGATCAAGTAAGATGATTAAAAATTAAAAGTTCTTTATGTCTCGGATGAAAATAAAGAAAACAGCGAAATAAATTTATTCTGAAAAACTTAATTTTCTAGAATTTTTTAATTTCTAATTTCCAATTTTCAAGCTTTTCAATGGATATGGGAATATGGTTGCGTTACGTAGACGCGCGTTGTGAAATTGTTCCCTGACCCACACTCCCAATCTCTGCAACTATAAGTACGCTTCGAACGTAACGCCCAACACCGCCATCTTCATCTACAATCTAACAAAGATCCAACAACCCGATCAATCTCAAAACACTCATGGGTTTGAAGGTGTGTGTCTCTTCAATCTATGTGCTTCTTCCATGTGTTTCAACCTTTGTTTTTCGTCAATCATATATGGTTGATGTGAATATTATGCACAGCTTTCAATCTTGTTCTTGCCTTGTGCTCGGTTATTTACTTTTTTTTTTGTGTGTGTGGGAGTGTTTCTCTGCTAGCAAATGTCTCTTCTTCTGTATGGCTTTCCAGATCCATGTCACTGTTTAATTTATTATGGGGAGCTAAATTTCTTGGCAAAAAAAGGTTTTTTTGTTTGTTTTGCTTGGTGGGTGGGTTTTAGAGTTGTCTCGAAGTGGATGAAATTCTATGGGTTCTGGTTTTTGTGGCCTCAGATGATGTTGGAACTTGGAATAGTGAGTGTTTTTTTTTTTGTAGGATGATGATTTTCTTTTGAACAAGAAAGTACTGGATAATTGTAATTTCTCCATGTACTGCACTTGCAATTAGTTGCTTGATTGTTTGTAGTAGAGACCTTTTGATCTGTAGTTTGTATTGCTGTAGGCTTGAAGATACTGGTTAAGTTTTTAGGGGGATTGATTGTTCTTTTTTGAATCCGCAAATGCAAAAGCACATGCTATCATAATAGTAATTTTGTAATGGGAAATTATGTTTGCAATTCTGGTTATAATAGTAAAGTAATGCTTTATGCAACTATTTGACTAGATTTTGAAAAGAATACAGTTGTTCAAATACTGTAATCAGCCTATTGTTCAGTCACTATGAAGTTAAATCCATCAAATATGCATCCCAAATCCCAGGCTCGTATGTTAAATCAATACTTTATAATGAACATGGATTGTTGCTAATGTACTGTAGTTGCTATCAGAATGTATTTTGTGAGTATGTTCTGAGTTTTGAACTGGTTTTACACTTCTATGCTTCTTGACATTGGCTTATAAAAAAATTGACACTTGAAGCATCACACACTCATTGGAATATGGTTGTGCAGGAGGACTTTGAGCTGTATGCTACCAAAGCAAAAACTTTGCCACCAACTCAAACAAATGAAGACTTGCTTATCATTTATGGATTGTACAAGCAAGCCACTGTTGGACCTGTTAACACTGGTGAGTGATATTTCTTTAACAAATAAATTTTGAATCCTCTTTATCAATAGGATTCACCCTTTTTCTTTTATAAATTAAAATGGATTATCTTTGTTCATGGATTTTCGATCTGATTTTACAGCCCGTCCTGGAATGTTCAACATGAAGGACAGAGCTAAATGGGATGCATGGAAGGCTGTTGAAGGTAGTAGATAAAATCAAGGTTGATCAATTTATGTTTCTTGCTATTACTTCATGTTTTCTCAGAGAATCAAACCATTTTTTGCAGCGAAATCCACGGACGATGCAATGAATGATTACATCATTAAGGTGAAACAGTTGCTGGAACAAGCTGGCTTGCCTGCTTGAAAACATTCTCAAGTCTTGCATTATGATTCTGTGCTACAAGTTCCCAACTGTTTGGAAATAAACAATTGCAGTGTTTGAAGCTTTTATAGTTAAACTCTTATTTACTCGTAATGATTTAGACTTGTTGCTTTGAGTTCAGTTATCTGTATCACTATTCACTGTGATTGAAAATGCTATCAGACAAATGCAATGAACCTCAGAGTTTCTTTAGTATAATTAGAAGTTAAAACTACTACTTTTCACTTCTGTTGATTGATCTCCCTGTTTCCCTCTCCTCTCTTTGGTGAATCTGAATTTCTTCACATGTTTGAGTTTGTTTTATCCTTGTTCTTTCACTCCCAAACAGTGCATGTGAATTTGTAACCACAGTTACCGATGATGATCGCCATGATTGTTCTTCCTATCACATGCAATAGTCTCACATTTACCACATGCAATAGTCTCACATCATATAGGAATTGAGACATGTTGATTGATAACAACTCTATTATCAGATTTGGAATCGGATCACCTTCCATCTCTTATGTCCCAAAATAGAAATATATTTTTTTCATTACTTTCTGAGAAATCGAGGTAAGCCTTGGTGATTAGGTTGTCGTTTTGCTAGTTTTAGATGAGTATTGTTTAAATGGGACAGAAAAGGTAGTTGGCAAAGTTAGGCACTTACGAGGATCATGAATGCACATCAATTCTTCATTGATCTATTCTGCATCCACGTGGTGAGTTATATCTCATAAATAAAGACACTAAAGTAGTTGAGACATAAAAATACAGTTAGGTGTTTTAAAATTTTCAAAATTCTTATGAATTTGTTTTATGATTTGATCAGAAGGGACTAGGAATTGACAACTAGTTAGGTTTGAGCTCCTAGCTTTGACATGTTTTAAATATACCATGTCTAAAATCTCTTAATATGATCACATTCTACTTACTGCAGCTGTTATGCTACGAAAATTGATCAATACCTATAGAAGTTATTTTGACATGGTAGTTAGCAAAACTCTACCATATTAAATGCTTACATGTTATAGTTAAAAGTTGAGATAAGGTAATTCGGTTCACTTCAATGAGCCGAATGAAAAAAAAATTGTTGCTTGTCCATATTCTAAATGGATTAAAAAAATTGGTAGGATTCAATCTTATGTTAAATCAATTAGTAATTTTTATTTAATTTAAAAATTAATAATTTAAATCAACATATAATTAAGAAATATACATTTTAGAATTTAAATCACGTGAATAAAATTAATTTTTATTTTTGAATATAGTGTTTTGATTTTAAATTCTAATATATGCTGAATAGAAGATAACAGGTTTCAAGTTGTAGGATTCCAATTTTGGTTCCTCTACATCATTTGCCAATAGTGGATTTTGGATAATTTTGATGATTTTTTTATTCATCTAAAAGTTAAAAGATGTGTACACTTAGTTGACACATGTATAAAAAACACTTCTGCAATGTGCTCGAAATTTTTGATGATTTATTTTCTCTTCTTTTTTTCTCCACTTCATTCAAGGTGAGAATGAGAATATAACAAAATAATATAATTATAATTACAGCAATAATAATATTAATATATTCTCCGAATGACATTTTACTTATTATTTTCAACAAATTCGACATACACTTTAAAAGATGACATATTTACAATATCAAATGGAAATTGTAAGAAATGAAACTTATATTCCCTCTAATATTTTGAAATACAAGTGCCTTTTATAAAAGGGCATATGTACTCTATATAGTACACATTTATCTCTCTTTTCTTTTAGTAAACAGTATTTTTTATTTTATTAAAAAAATCCTCTGATAAAAGATTTCATACTTTTTAAATTTTGAAGCTTTAATTTTTATTTAAATTTTAACTAGTACGATATTTTTAGATAAAACAAGAAAAATGTATGTGATGTTGTTAAAAGTATAAAGAAAGTGAGTATAATTTATTAAAACATAGTAAATATTAAGTTAAAAATGAGAAGAAATAAAAATATAATTTTATTGAAATGAACATGGCCTCACCCTCGTAACACAAAGCCATTTTGTACAACAGAAAACTGCGTCATGTGTATGCTGTGCTCATACGCATCGTTCAAATCATGCTCGGAGTGGAGCACCCCCAGAGGCGGCGCGGCAATGCTCCGGCAAACGGGGCAACTCGAATGCGAACACAGCCACGTGTCAATGCATGCCACGTGGAAACAGTGCATGCACTCAGGCAACCTCCTCAGCTCCTCACCCTCCTCAAACTCACCTAAGCACACCACACACGTCCCACCTTCATCGCCGTCGCCGGAAACCATACCGCCATCAACTCTCTTCCGGTGGTACGTGTGTGTAGGGATCATCTGCACCGCCGTGGAGGCCGTCGCTGGCGGCGTCGGGTGGCGCTGCGGAGGGTTTTGGTGTGTGATGCGTTGGTACCAGAAGCAAATGGCTAGGAGATGGCACATTGATACGAAGAAAGCTGATAAACCCATTGCAAGGAGGAGAATCACGAAGTTGTTAAGAAAGCGGTGGCCACGGTCGTCGTCCATGGATACCAAGTTATTGCAGAATGAGGAAAAATGGTTGGACTTGTCTGTGTTGAGCCTTAAGAGGTGATGAAGGTGGCCGGCGGAAAACGACGGAGTAATCATATGTTAATTAATTTGACGGTGAATGCAAGAGATATGCCATTGTTTAATGCTTGACTTCTGATCCATGTTTCTGTCTCTTTCTTGACATGATCATGACTGATAAGGATGCCAACAAATGTGATGGGTACGGAAAGCATCAAGTGAATGAACACAAACAAACAAACAAACAAAAACAGCGAACAATGAGTATGAGGGTGATTGATATCTTGTTCTTCCATATTTGTTTTAACCAGTAATTGTATGTGTGTTTCTTCTGTGTTTAGTGACATAATGCATTTTAACTGTTATTCTTGTTTTTCTTCTGGGTTTCACAAAATGAGTGGTTCCATCAGAAAATGGACAAAATGCATTTAAGATGGATGTCCACGTGGGGAAGGGAAGAAGAAGAAAATATTTAAGATGCTAACATAAGCAGCAGTGGTATGATTTCATTTCACAGGGATATCCAACTACCACTTCTATGAATTGAAAAAATATACATACCCACAAGAGATAACTTGTTAGCTTGAGAAGTGAGGCTTCCTACTGCTACCAGTTTCTCAGATTCTATTGAACAAAGGGATATCTAGAAATATAATATTCTCTTACACGAGATGCCCCTTCCCTTGAAAGAATCCCTTCAAGATCGCCAATAATTCTGGCCAACCATATCTCCAGATTTCGCTGGATTTCTTTGAAGTTGTTCCTCATAGAGTCCAAAGACCGTCTTGTGGTTAGTGTGGTCTCGTTTCTCATCTCCTCCCTGTAACTGTTCTTCCCAATTTCAGTTTGCAATGCCATTAGGTTCTGTCCAGTTTCAGATACCCCCTGTTGAAGCCGAAATGCTTCCAATAAAAACTCTGTTTGAGTTTGGGTTCGGAATTCTGAACTGAGGGAAGGCTCGCAGGGATCATTAGCCTGTTCAAAAATAAAGATGTCAGGCCCAAAATTGCAATCGGTCTTACGTGACAGGAAAATGGTCCAACTTTAACTAAATGAAGCAATGAGCTATGTCAGCAGAAGCAGGCTAGCAAGGGGTGTGTTGTTTTGGAAGAAAATTAGTAGGTGGTGCCTCTACCCCCATAACGTAAACCTTAAAGTTCACTTTCTTCTAAAACAGACTAACATCCACACTACAAACAGAAGTACTAACATAAGATTTTTGGTGTCTCTTTCAATCCCGATTCATAACGTTGTGCATCATGCTTGCACCGCACAATAATTAATACAAGCTTTAATTTTCACTTCCTGAATGAAGTTGATAGCGACATAACCATCAATGCTCTCACCACCCCTCAGACAGTCTCACCTTTGGTTTTTATGTATGTATTTATGGACACAACCATCAACTTGGGACCAATGATACCAGACAATTTATTTGCAGAGCATCACAATAATTTATTCTTCTCAATAGAGTTGTAAAGGACATATACCAACTAAGAGGATGTACCGCTGAAGATTATTTGATAGGCAGTTGACACCATACATTTTACATATTAGTTGACATCAAAAACAGATTTCAAAATATGCACGTAGTAGTGCTTTACAATAATTAGAGGTTTTTAAGTATTTTGCAAAAAGGGAAAATGATTATTATGCTTCCAACTTTTAGATTAATTACAATATGCAACATAGAAAAACCTAAAACAAAAGAAGCAATAAAACATGAGTTACTTACTATTCTTCGGCACAAATCATCTATTTTTTCTGAAAGCCCTTGATATCTCTTTGCCTGCTTCTTAACCAAAGATGACACCTTGGAAGGATCATTTTTACCAATCTTCTCTAGATTTAATAAGTCTTGCTCAAGTAATTTAAGTTTAGAGGAAACTCCAGCAGAATCACCATCTACCTTCCAGGGAGACTCCCTTCTGGTGAAAAAAAATTCGTTTAGTTGGATATGATTCCAAATGCTTCAGAAGTTATCTGCATTTAGACTATCAATTATTTACCTTGCAACAAAATGCTTTGTATTATACATCGATTCAAGGGATTCGTACTGTACATCCTGGAAGAGTAGACATTTATAGGTCAGAAATTGAAAGAGAAATTACCATTTCATGTGATTTGTTTTGGGTTGATAATACTCCACAACATGATCTTTTAGAAACAAAAAACCAAACAATCTTGATGGCAAAATTTAATTAATAGAAACAGGAGCCAATAAATAAATATCTAAGTTTTGAGACTGGTCATTGAATTGGTTAAGGTACCACTGCAAGGTTTATTAATCACCATGATTAATAAAATAATACAAATAATATATAAAATAACAATACATATAACATCATAACTTAATAATACTAAAAACTAAAACTAACATTTTTTAAGTATTTAACATTCAAAACATGCATATAAATCAAATATATCATAATATTTATATTCGAGGTTCAACATACATAATAATGTTTTTCGAAAATAACTAGTTACTTCAAAAGAAAATGATAAATACTTTACAATTTTTATTTTAAGGAAGAAAACCAAAATAACATTTAAAAAATATTTTAGAAAAAAATGTAAACCTGTTTTGAATCAGTTTTAAGCCAGTTTTTTACCGCAACCAGTTCAATTGAAAATGGGTTCTGTGGTTCTAATGAACTGGACACGGGACGGATTCAGTCCGGTTTTGACAATAGATAAAAATTTACAACTTTAATACTCATGTGTTCTACAAGATTCAACGGGTAAAAGATCAAATAGAATACAGAAAATCCCCAGAGCACAAATCATTAACACGATTAGGAACACGAGATTTCACGTTTTAAGGGGAGAAGAATCATAATACGTTAATTTGGGATGTGTCTTTTCTTTTTCACGTTTTCAAAGCCAATTCTATGGTGAATAGAATTAATATTACGAGAACTGGAAATTCTTAGCTATTCTTTTAGTAGAATTATTCTGGGTGTAGAACCCACAAACATATCTGTGTTTACACTTCAAAAGAGATTTTACTTTATCACCTAAACAAAATCATTTATTCCTAAACTAACTTTCAAAACATCATTTTCTAAAATTCTTTCAACCCAATTCTACCCGAAGTCTAAAACCTAATAAAACAAGAAACTCATTTCTCCCTAGTGGGTGCTCTAAAGATATCGTTAGTCTGTTGTGTGTCTCCTTCGTTCAGTCAACCACTCTCGAAGAAGAAAGCATGTGCTTGCCAACTGCTGTTTGCAGCAGCAAAGAGTAAAAGATCGTGAGATCCTGATACCAGCAACAAAGGGCAGAGCAAGAACTTTTCCATGTCAATCAATGCATACTAAGGGTGAGTTTGAATTTAGCGATTACAAACTATGGTGTGCTCCAACCCAACCAACTGTTGCAATCAATGCAGACTATGGTTTCTTTGGGGTATGCAAACAATAATCAAAAACATGCACGAACCACCCACCAACAGCGATATCAGTGACTTAATCAATTAGCAACCATATCCCCAGCACAGACAATAAACAACCTAGAGAATAAAGGCCCTATATTTCAGCACCGGATAAGAATGGTGACTACTGCCTGCTGAAAGTAAAGTGGACCAGGCACACAGAGTAACATAACATGCAATAGGGGACAGATTGCTACAAGCAAAGGACAGAAGTAGACAAATAACAATTGGATGGTCTATGGCTCCACCATGGTGAACCATTATGAAGCCTAACCAACTACATCTAAACTCCACAGGGAAAAAGAAGCCTTCTAGGACCCCCAACTTGCCATTACATATCCCATTTCTTTTTCCTCATAGAAACGTCATGTCTAAAGCAAAAGTTATGCCGTACCCTCCTAAAACTTATAACCTTAAAAATCCAGTAAAAAGTGGTGCGGTAAATGAACAGTCCACAAGGTTAGAACCGAGCAGAAACATCCCGACCAGAATCCTAAACCGGGTCATCGTCCTTGAAAAAGAGCAAAACTTTTCGCCATAGACCACTTTTTAATCAAGATAAAGTATTAATTATCTACCACTTTAGGAAATAAATTGAATTAAATATCTCTCCAGTCCTTTCTTTATGAATGAGATTCATTTCACTTTTAACACCTCAAAAATACTTTTATTATTATCGTCTCTCGGGTGTAAAAATGGGTGATGAGTAATTCTTAGTTTTCGTAGATGAGATGAGATGTTAAATAGTGACAATTTTTTTGTGAATGACAAGACCACAGATAACAAAATTTTATAATTAAGAGAGACTAAACAAAGTTTGCTTTTCAGAAAGCGAATAATGACATGATTGACACAATTATAAACATATTTAATACAAAGCTAACTAAATTAAAATTGCAATCGCCATTTTCCTTTGTTTATGTAAACTTCCAATTGTCTTATGCATGTGTTGATTAAGAACCTTTACCGGAAAGTAAGACAAGAAGAAGCAATTATTTAATCAAAACAAGCCAAGCTAAACACACTCATCTCAAATTTCAGCGGAAAAAGGTAATCAAAGTCAACCACACTAAAAAGAAATCCACAAACCTGCCACAGCGAGGCTTTCTCAGCCCAGAACTTGGAAGCAGAGGCCATAAACTCAGAATCAAAGCCATTATTCCCAAAATGTTGACTATGCTGTTCATAGATAACCTCAACCTCCTCCTCCAAACTCCTAGTGGACCCCACCAATTCCTCCTCCTCCACCTCCTTCGGAAACCACTCCCCACTCTTCTTCCCGTAGTGCTCCCTCCCACCCAATCCCTCCTCCTCTATCCTCCGCGACATGAACCCAATCATCTCGTCCCGCTCCCCCACCTCCTTCTCCGCACGCGCCACGCACTCCTCCAGCTCCGCCACGCGCCCCCGCAGGCGCGCGATCTCCTCCGCCGCCGCCTCGATCTGCTGCACCAGACGCTTCTCCTCTGCCTGCCACGCGTTCCGGTGCGACGCGAAGATCTCCACCACTCGAGCGTTCGCCTTCGAGTCCTCCTGCCGCCGCGACTTCATCTGGCGCAGCTCCTCCGCCGCCTCCACCGCCCGCACCGACAGCATGCGCACCTTTCCCTGTAGCGCCGGCACCGAGTTGTTTGCCAGCGTCGCCAGAAACATGGAGAAGCTGAGCCCTAAATACGAACGCAACATCTTGTGATAGTCTTCTTCTTCTTGCTGCTGCTGTTGTTTCTCTTTCGCCATTGCAACGAGGTTTGGGTTTTGGTCTCCGGGAATGGTTTCAATGAATGGTGGTGCAGCCTTTGCTGGTACGGGAAAAGGAGAAGAAGCGCAGTGTAGAGTAGAGTAATGGCGTTGCTGGTTTTTGTTGTGTGGACTTTTACAACTCAAGAAAAAGGGGAACAGTGCCTTTTTGTCCTTTCTTTCTCTTCATGTGAGTGCCTTTGTCTTTCATCATAAAAAGTTTTTTAAGAATTCTATTTTATAAAAATTAAATAAACTACTAAATATTTCTATTATACTGGTATAATTAGTTTTTACGAATTAAATTAGTACTTGTGTAATCACAATTTTTTTTTCTTATTTTCTTTGTTGGTTGATGTCAATCAATGATTGATCTTTTTGGTTTTTTTGGGTTTTGTCAATTCACCTTTTACTATTTTGAAGAGTTGCAGAAAGAAATGTGGCTCTATCATCTCTGCCATTGTGTCTACAGTGTTGGTATCTTCACAAAATGAAAACGACAGAATACACTACTCTTACAAAATAAAATATAAATATAAATAATTCAAGCAGTAATTTTACACACGACGTCAAGATACGATTAAGGTGTGTTCGTTTGAAATATAAATTTGGGAATGATTGTCGAAATGAATTTGTATGAATTTGAGTTGATGAATTTGTATGTTTTTTTGTAGTGAATTTAGAAGATGGAGTGAGTGAATTTTAAGATAAATTTTATAAAAATTAGTAAAAAAATTTAATTGATGTGATAGATAAAATAAATTTTAAAAATAAATAGAATTAAAAAGTTTCCAAAATATTTTGATAGAAAAAGAAAATGATTTTGTAATTTAATGTTATAAAAATAATTACAAATAATTGATATGAATTAAAAAAAAATATTAAAATTATATGAAATTTTAAAATAAAAAAAAAGTTATTCAATTAAATTTAAAAAAAAGTTTTAGAAAAAAAGTGAAAAAAAAATCAAAACACACACACACAACACCTGTCACGTAATCGATGTCAGTCTCCCTTTTTGCGCAAGCACCAGTTACGTAACTGGTGTCATACACCGCTGGTTCCCCCTTCAATCACCCTTCCTCCACTACCATCTTCCTCCACCACATTTACCATCTTCCTCTCTCACCACATCTACCATATTTCTCCCCCACCACACCAGTCCATACCACACACCGGTGCATTCACTTGTACATGTTTAAAATCAAGGTTAATTTGATAATGTAACGCATAAAATACTCAAATCAATTTACATATGGATGGATGAAATAAATGTTGAATCCCGCAAATCCACACTCGCAAATCACTATATAACACTTGAAAAGAATACGAGCAAAATCAAAAAACCGTCATCACATATACACTTAAAGAGTACCATTCCTACAAAGGAACACCGCATAAAAATAAATTAAAATTTAAAAAAATATGAAAATTATATATTAATGAGAAAGTCTAAAATAGTTATAAAAAAAAACCAGCTAATAAGTTTTGTTACATCGTTGTTGAGAAGTGATGTGACTAATAAAATGAAAAAGAAAAAATGATTTGTTACAGTGTGGTGAAAGCAAAAGCAATGGAAAGGAAGAAACATGATGTACAGAAAAAATGATTAGTGGTTGATCTGGTTGTGGCAAATAAAGGGGTGATGATTGTACACTTAGGTCTTGAATGGAAAGTATATGCGAAAGCAGATGGAAAGGAAGATAGCCAAAAAGCAGAAAGAAAGAGTGAGGGAACAACTAGGTCACAAGTCCACAGCTACGACACTACCAATACTTCTACATACACTTCGATTCGTCTTATCTACCCACACAAATACATCACATTATCATTTTTATTAAATTATTGGGATTCGTTAAATATTAGAGGAGAGATATGATTCAATATTTTAAATTAGGCTAGAAGATGGACATAAGTATCTACTACTTTTTTATATTTATTTTATTTTAAATTATTACGATATTTTCAACTTTTTAAGTTGTTTAAAAAACGTATTATTATTATTATAATAAAAACGAATAAAATATTTAAGAATAAAAGTAAACTCTATCTATAAAATTCAAATATTTTATTATTAACAATTCAAATTATAATAGAAAAATCAGTTACTCAAAATTTATTTTATAAAAATTATCGAAAACCTTTCTCTTCGTTTATATTTTCTTTGAGATTTGGACAAACATACTTATTTGTTAGAAGATAAGAAATTATAGTATAAGTTTAAAGGTAGAGTAATCTCATTCTTTTCAATGTCAATCTTTAATCAAACAAGTTAATTTTTAATTTTTAATTATATAAAAAGTGCTACTTGCTTGCATATGGCTATTTTGAGTTAAAGACGATTCTTTGTTTATGCGTGATCACTGTAATGTGTTCAAATTATTACTCTAAAAATTTTTTCAATGCAGACACAATATATCTTCAATCATATATATATATATATATATATATATATATATATATATATATATATATATATATATATATATAAAAATATATATATATATATATATATATATATATATATATATATATATATATATATATATATATAAACATAATATTAAAATAGTGCAACGCCTATCTTAATTAAATATAAAAATGTTGATAATTAATATGAACGGAAAGAACACCAAATATAGAATCACTTAATATTTGGTTTCTTTTTAATGAATTGTAATTGTGTTTCTAAGTTCATGGCCAATATACTTTATTCATCCCTATCGGAGAACTTTGTAAGAAAGCTATTTGGTAGGAGAGTTAAATGAGAAAGATGAGTATTATTGGAGAGATAAAATAGGATATTAGAATATGTTTAAGATAAAAATGAACAGTATTTAAATTAAATAAAAGTATATATTTTATATATTTTAACTTTTTGTGCATTTTTCTTTTAAAAATATTAGTTTAATTTAATTTAATTAATTGTCTAATTTATTACAAGTCCAGGGGCTTGCACAAAGTGCTCAGTTTGATGACATGTCATTTTAAATGATTCCACACACAGCTCTTTAAAATTTCTGAGAGGGTCCTAATGCCCATAATATCTGTATGGGTTAGAGAAATAAATAGCAATATTCAGAAGTATAAGGGGTTCCTCAATTTTCCTCGGATCCCTTCGTAGTCCATTAAAAATGAGTCGGAGTGACTTGTCAAATAAAAATAATAACAGATTAATAATTATAACTTGTTTCGTAGAATATGAATCCGTCAGTATATTTTTAAATTTGTTCTTAATTTTTGAATTTTAAAATGTTTATATGTATATAAATTAACATTAAAAGTATATTTAATTAAATAAAATATTTTTTTATTTTTTAATTATTAATTAATATTTTTAATTAAATAAATTAAAATAATTATTATATTTATATATTACATTACCTAATTATAACTAATAAATGAGATTTAATTTGTAAATATTAGTGATTTAAATTACAATACTATAATATATTTATATATTTAGAAAATATAATGTAAAAAATAATTTATTTAATTGTTTTTTTTAAATGAGTTCACTTATGTTTTATTATTAAATTGAGGAGTTGAATAAAACAAGTCAGAATAAAGTGACTGGTTGATTCAACTCGTTTTTTACGGAATGGTATGTTGAGTCCAATCCATTTTGTATAAAATAATATTATTATTTTGTTATATTATTATTATAATTATTAGAATAATTATTTATTTATATTGTCATAATCACGATTAAAATATTGAAAATATTACATAATCATAAGAATGGTAATTATTGTTTTAAGTTGATTATTATTATTTCTTTTCAAATTAAATATATTTTTGATTATCAAATTTTAAAAATTAATAAATATAGAATTAATATTTGACATTCTTTCATTTAATCATTCTAATTTGTAAATAATAAGACGCTATCTTCAATTTAAGTATTCTAATTTCAGTTCCTCGAAATCTTAATTTTTTTATGTTGAATTACAATATGGCGTGTCAAATTACGACAATAATGAAAGCTGAGACGATAATAATTAGTGATAAGCTCGACATTATTAAACTCGATAACCACAAGTTGATCTAGGTTGATTTGACTATCTTAATTAAGATGTTTGAATTGTCTGAAACTACATTTTGTTAGAGTATTTAAAGTTATTGGGAAAACTATCATCATTCCAATTGATCAAGATATAACTAGAAGCTATCTTAAAAATAATTATCTATAAAAAAGTATTATTTTCTATTGGGGTTTTATTTATCATTATTATCTTTTATTATTTATATTAATTCTATTTATTAATAGAGAAATTATTGAGATTTATTTTATTATCGCATAAATTAATTCATTACTTGAATTCCAAATTTTACAATTGGATATAATTATCTAGGAGACCAACTCATTCAAATACTGACATTTTATGAAAGACATGGAAGGAGGTCCTTGAAGACGTGGAATGATGTGTCGAGATGCCATCATATACTGTGGGTGTATTTCAATTACATAACATTAAAAATATAATTAAATTAAATATTTTATACTGAAAATTCGCATGGCTATGTTATTTGTATATGTATAAGGAATTAGCAATTTTTTTAATTTAATAAAATTTTTGTTTAATTTGCAAAAAACAAAATGAGTAGTTATATATTTTTATTATTGAATTAGCTACTAACATTTTTAATATGGTTATTAAATTGATGTCCTATGTTTGTTTGAAGGTGATAAATATGTAGTGACCAGATTGAGAAAAGTTAACTGATTGGTTTTGATGCTTGAAAATTTGTGACATAAAATTGTCACTGTAATTTTTAAAGTTCATTGCATGAAAGAAAACTTAAACCAAAAAGAATATGAAAGAAAAAAAATGGACGCAATTATCAGATAGTGAAAATATGATAGTGAAAATATTTGAATTGCGTTGATTGTATGATATTTTTTAAAATTATTCATAAAGAATAAAGAAATCATATTTGAATGAAATTAATCAATTTTACTCATCGTTTTTACATAAATTATAAGTAAAAAATAGTAAAAACTAGAATAAAAAATACAATAATAAAATATGCAAAAATATTTACTTCTATAATCTTTATTATGTTATATTTTTCTTAAATTTCTAAAAAAAAGATTGAGATTTAATGAAACATAGATAAAAAGAAATCAAGAATATAAATGTGAACATGTACTCACGAAATGATAACATGTCGGGGAAAGAAGTGGGAAAAATTGTGATGAAAAACAGAAATGTAGTTCTTTAGCATCTACAGAAGATGAAATATAATTCTAAAGGTCATGCTCATCCCATCTCATTTGCTCAACTAACGAGTCACCAAAATTACCACTTTCTAATTCTCATCATCACTAAAACTTTATCATAAACTATTTATGTCAAAAGAAAGCCTCATGCACAATAGAATCACCAACAAGAAACCAAGATAACAAGCAAAAGATACCATTAATGCAGAGTTCCAAATATTAATATATTTATGATCTAATCCGGTTTATTACAACTTTATTAACAGCATGGATAATTAACAATAATCTTATCTATGTAAATATAATTATTGGTTAAAAACTAATAAAAAAAATTAGGGGTGACAATGCGGTCAGTCCGTCCCGTCCTGCCCCGCATTTTAACCGCGGGTTGAAAAGTCTGGTCTGTCCTGTATAATTGCGGATGTACAGACTCGCGAGCCAACCCGTTTTTTTTTAAATTCTTATGATAAAACTTTCAATATTTAAAAAATTAGAAAACTTTAAGAAGTTCACAAAATTAAGTAAAGACTTTGGGAAGTTTGATAATAAATTGATAATTCATTTTCATCATATTCATATTCATACTATGACATATATAATGTATTCTTTAAATTTTAGCACATTAAAAAATACATAATACTTGTCTTTTTTGGTTATACAATAATTTGGAACGTTAATGTAATAGTCCATTAAAACAAGTAAATGATATACATAAGTACAAGTTTTTTTTTAATGCAGGTTTGCGAGCCAGTCCATGATGCCTGTGAGCTTCTATGAACCGGATCAATGCAAACTTGCGGATTCACTACCTTGGCCCGCTCTGTGTTATTTTTGCGGGTCGACTAGACAGACTAGACCCATATTGTCATCTCTAAAGAAAATTGTACTCCTTTTATTGATTTTGAGATTAACTTTTGATTGACTGATAAGTTATTATATTTATTTTCTTCCTACAATATATTTATATTAAAAACTTTACCATTAATGAAAGGTCATTGTGTAACTGCATAAATAACATCATTATGGCAGCACCTTTAAAATCCAAAAATATTTTTTTATTTATTTTGAATAATTATGAAAAATAAAAAACAGGAATTCAAGCATCTTCTATTTGCTTTTGAGTCAAAGTCTCACGAAAATTTCATAATAAATTAACTATGACCGAGACATTTCTTTGTCAAACATGATTAGACCAAGATTACTGAAGAAATATATTAAAAATGAAGGGAGCTTAACTAATGAAGATAACTTATTGCATTATATGCATATTTTGAGTTTAAATTTTCTTCTGATTTTTTCTCTTTTCTTTATCTATTTTCTCTTTAAAATATATTGATAGTCATTAATTTTAAAATTTTAAAATATATTAAAATTATTTTTAAAGTATTAAAATAGTATAGTTTTAATACTCAGTAAAAAAAAGAAAAAAACTCAACAGAAAAAACGGAGTCGCATATTTTGAGTACCATAACAATTGATGGAGGAAGACATATTCATTACGTTTACGTGGGTAGTGAAACAATTCATTCAAATTAATTAAATTAATTGGTCATATTACATTATTCAACGTATGAGAAAGTACAAAAGCAAATTATGTGCATCTTCCTTATTTATGGTGATCTAATAACTAATATTTTATACCATCATTGGTTAAAGATGTTTATGAAATATGAGTTTGCTTATTGATGATGAAAGATCTTTACAAAAATTGATGATACATGGCAACATGATAGGGTTCGTGCAACAAATAAGAACTAAATCATGACCAAAAGTAATTGCCAAACGAAAGAGAACAACAACCTCAAGCCCAATCTCTCAAATATGCTAATATGCTTAGTCAAATATGGGACGAGATTCAAGAGATATAACAAGGATTGCACAATTTATTGATGTACGACAAATATTTTCAGTTAGTTGATGCTTTCTTTGTTGATTTTTAACACAAATGTGAACGATCTTTGGATTTAATGACAAACACTTTATATGTTATGTTTCTATTTGACTATGACTTATTTCCTTATTTGCTTTATCTATTTTTATCTATGTGGTATCACACTTAACATTATCTTTATCAAGAATTGTTACATATTTTTATTTTATACTAGTTTTATATTCGTGTATATGCACGGTTGATGTTACTTTGTATGTGTTTTTTTATGTTATTAAATATATATTATATTAAAAAATATTTAGAAAACAAAATAATAGTATTTTTAAGTTTATAATTAAATTTTGAATAAAATTAACGTAAAAATTATTCATAAGTTTAGAATATATATATATATATATATATATATATATATATATATATATATATTAAATTCTCTAAAAATACAAATGATATATTATGCAAAAATACATAAACTATATTTGTTATAAATACAAATCAATTAATGAACATATTCGTCTATTGTATATTGTTAGACTCGTATAATCAGTGTATCAACGAATTCATCTGATATCTAATGTGAGACGCGTCTAATCAGTATATGAACACAATGTGTATTTCTACACTCATCTAATGTGTATAGATAAACTCATCTTATGTGTATTACAAGACACGTCTAATAAGATAATGGATATAATTGTCTAATATGTATTAATAAACTCGTATAATATGTGTATAAATAAACTTATCTAATGTATATTGCTAGACTTGTTTAATCGGTATACGGACAAACTCACGTAATGTGTGTTACAAAACTCGTTTAATCAGTGCATAGACAGACTCACCTAATGTGTATTCTTAGACTCGTATAATTAATGCATGAAATGACTTATTTTATGTTTTATGCATAAATAAATAAACTTAGAAAAAATTAAAATAACTCCTATACACATGTGGCGAAAAAATAAATTAAAATAAATGATTAAAAAAATAATCTTTAATAGACTACAAAATAAGATGGGTAATAAGACTACTTTGTTGAGCTATGTCACAATTAAGAGCTCTAAGTGAATCATTTTTGGTAAACAAAACTCGCAATGAAGGTGAATTAGAAATTGAGTTTTGATGCTTGTGCATTAACCTAGATCCCACAAAAAAATTTAGTCGATCGAGATAATATGAGAATGGTCATCTTCTTTTCGTATATTATAATAGTTTTTAAGACACTCATCAACAAAATAAAATGGATAATAAAGTAAATTTAATAGTATATTATTTTCATATATTATAATAAAATAAATTAGTTTAAAAATAAAATAAATGGATAAAAAAGTAAAATAATTTCGATGTAAATATGGCAGCAAAATAAATATAAGTAAAAAATTAAAAATATCAAATAACTAAACAACTAATTTTTAGGATAATTATCAACAAAATAAAATGGATGATAAAGTAAATTTCATAATATATTTTTTTTGTATATTTTAAATATTTGTTTTTAAAATACTTTAATGTTTTTTCTTTATTTTTTTTTATTATTGTCAATTAATAAATAATATTTCTTTTGCATCAATAATTTCTTTTTTTAAATAATTCATTGTTATTTTCTCAACTAAAATTTCCAACAAAAAGAAAGTTTGTAAATTTTAACTTTACATGGAAAAACAAGTTAGTTACGAACCTTTTGTTAATTTAATGTAAATAGACGCAACAAATATTTAATTCATATACAGAACTGTTAAAATTATTTCATTTTTTTTAATAAACTCTAAACTGTTATACAAAACACATCCTATAATAGTAAATAATCATAAAACATTTTGAAATGATTAATCCAAAATATTTCAAAATTAATATAGACCTTCCACACTAAAATATTGCAAAATTATTTTAAATAGTACGTTGCAAAATTACTTTTCAATTTTTGGCATGTTCTGCATGTTCAATTTCATACTTAAGAGTGAAATTAATTTAAGAAATCTGTTACTTTTGTAGACCAAGTTGGTCCTCTTATAAATTATTTTCAACACAATGTATAGTTTAGAATGCAGTTTCGGAATTGCACGACTAGTACAAATACATATTATAGTGTTTAATAAATTCATAGTGGAACTCATGATAATTTGTAGGATAAAGTAAAATACATTAATTATCACCAAAACATAAAACTAAGGAATGTTGTCAGAGATGCACAATGCACATAAGTTGCATTCTTTAACAGCTTAACAGAGAGGCTAAAGCAGTATACCCTAAGAAAGATCAGCATAGAGAGAAATTTATAACATTAATCATCAAAGTTACGTTAATGCTATTGAGTAGCATCTTCAGAAAACCTGGCATCAAATGGAGCTGAGGGATGGGAAAGAGCTGAATTAGCAGAAGTAGTTCCAGAACCATGCTGCAATTCAATGACAAGCCATCGAACTGCTTTACTCATTTGTTCCAACCGAACTGCACTTATGGGAGGAAGACCAGTCATAGTAGCTTGTCCAGGTTTTCCTGCCACAGGCCTTGTTGCCTCATCCACCAGACACTCTGATCCTATCCTTTGCTTCACAGACTCCACAAATTCCTCAGCTTGATCACATGCTACTCTGAACAATTCCCACTTCTGCCTAAAGTTCTCTAGAGCAGTATCTGTTGCTGTTGTTTTAACGGAACCAGCATTTTCTTTGGCTTCTAACACATTGGCAGCAGCAGTAACAAAATCTTGATAGGCATTATTCAGAGAATCAACTACGCTGTCCATTGGGCTGCTTGTGTCAACCAAATAAATTCTAAGATTCTTGTAACAACAGATCCTAAGGAAAAGTAACACCAAAGGAATTAAAGCTCAACAACAGTAGCTACTAATATCTCAAGGCTATTTGTCTCCTATCCTGATATTCTGATGTTATTCACTGAAAATACACGACATACTAAAATATCACTATGAAAAAAATTGTTGAATTATCAAGACGAGAGGGTGATAGAAAAACACGGCCATACCAAGTACCCTATAAACATAACTGGTCATAATGAAATAAAGTAAAACTAAAATCTGCCACACTTTGATGTCATAAATTCAAATCTGTAATTGTACACAATCAAGAACATTTCGATTCAACTTGAAATTGTTCTAGGCACAGTCAACATGTTCAACAATAATCATTCCACATAAAATATTAATTGATGGTGGCAGATTCTTATGGCATAGACATAGACATTGAACAATATTTCTTCTCAAGAAAGTCATTCAGATTGATACCACTGTTATCACCAGATTGATCAACAGCATTCTTAGGGCGTACACATAATTAAGAGAGGTGATACAATACAATCTATCCACTTAATCATTGAATCTCATTGGCCTATTGCAGACGATGAGCTCCCAACCACAACTTTATAAAGGTTTAAAGATTAGGGATCACCATGTCAGCGGGGGACAACGAGAAACGATTAGGGCAAAAAGGGGAAAAAAGTCTAAAAGTGTGAACGCACCTGAGTCGTCGTTCTCAGTGGCTCGCAGCCGGCGCTGTGGGTGTCGTCTCCGTCGATGACCAAAGGTGATCGCCACTCGCCTTCTTCCTCCTGCTTTGGGTCTCTGATGAGAAGAGAGAAGTGAAATGAAAATTGTAGCAAAAATGATAGTAGTGCAAGAAGAAAGGCCCCTAATTTCAACAGGGGTTACAAATTCAATATCCTTACCTAATCTATTTATTTTCTGACGGGTTGATGGATCTGTTCTTCAATTCAAATCTGTTTTGTCACTCTAAAATTAGAAGAAAGTGCATATAAATATGTTAAAATTTAACACACAACAAAATATTAAAAAAAGATATCGATCCAGTTGTGATAATAATATTAGTCAAGTGTCTCGTGCTAAATCTATAATTTTTTTTCCTAAATATTAATTATAAAAATATAAATAAAATTTAGAAAATAAAACAATTAATAAAATAATTTATATTAATACCAATAAAATTTATAATATATATATATATATATATATATATATATATATATATAAAAAAAAGTAAGAAAAATAACATTAGTAATAGATACAAAGATATTTTATCTATAACAATATATAAAGAGGATTCCTCTTTTTGTGTCCACTTTTCATTTTCCAATTTTATCCTTAATTATTATTTTAAAAATTAATTATTTTATAATTATTTTTTCTGTAACCGTTTTTTTTAAATCTTTTTTACTTTTACTGTTATTTTAAAAACCTTTTTAAACAGTTATTTTATTTAACAACTATTTTAAAATTTTATATATTTTTTAAAAATAAATATTATTAATTTTATAAAAATTAAAAAATGCATACACAGACGCGATATCGCTCTGTGTGTTAGCTAGATATAAATAACTAATGTATAACTAGTTGTGTATATTGTATAACTAAATTTTAACAATTTTACATGTATATATAATTTATTTAATTAAATTAAATAATTGCATTTTAAACATTAAGTTGGCCCATAAAAAATAAGAAAAAAAACATAATAATTTTTTTTATTTAAAAAAATTAAAAAAATCTAAAATAATTTACATTAATACGATAAAGTTTATAATATATATATATATATAAATATATATATATATATATATATATATATATATATATATATATATTAAGAAAAAGTAAGCAAAAATAACATTAGTCATAGATATAGAGATATTTTATTATAAATAACTAATGTATAACTAGTTGTGTATATTGTATAACTAAATTTTAACAATTTTACATGTATATATAATTTATTAAGTTGACCCATAAAAATAAGAAAAAAAAAACATAATAATTTTTTTTATTTTAAAAATTTAAAAAATCTAAGATATATTAAAAACTTATCCCAAATTTGATTTGAATGTATTTTTTCTACTGATATTAGAACAGTTGAGTATATAAAACAAGTTAACAAAGATATGTAGTTATTTTAAGAGCACTAACAAATTAAAAAATATAGTGAAATCGATAAATTTAATTATTCAATAAAATTTCTGATATTGTAACGTAAAAATACACTATAATTTGTTAGTAGAATGTTCAGGTATTTCGAATATGTTTTATCATAAAGTTTTGTATTTTATAGAAATTTAGGGATGCCGTAGAAAGCAAGGGGTGCAGAAAGCAATCGGAGAGTCGAGAATATCACCCTCGTGGTATCACACCCTCCCTCTCTCTCTCTCTCCCCAAGAGATGAACGATCTCACTTTCAAAATAAATAACACACCTTACGGCATCATCAACATGCAACTCAATTCGGAATAAAGGGTCTTCTCGACGAACACCTTGGACGGCGTCGAACACGTGGTCGCAGATCTCGAGCGTCTTCTTGAGGGTCTTCTCAACCTAACGCCTTCCTCCGCATGCTTCCGCCTCCCTCCTCTGACGCGACAACCAAATGAAATGAACGATCTCATCTTCAATTAAATAACAGACCGTGCGATAACAAGAAGCTGCAACTCAATTAGTCAATTTCTGATAAACTCTAAACGCTGATTCGCCGGAACCCTTCGTCCGTTCACCAACAGGCCAGGGCAGTATTATGTTCTGCTGAATTTAATCTGGTCCCCGGCGAGGAAACCTAATTTGCGGGCTTTGTTTTCTTTGGGGGACGAAGGGGAAAATTGCAGAGTGGAATAGGGTTAGTGAAGTATAAATAGGGTTTTCGACGCACGTAAGCTCTAGAAGAAGGCAGTAATCGGAATTGATTTTGCTGGAATTGTGTTTTGGAGCTGCTGTGATGAGCTCGTGCTGAATTGGGTTATAATTCGGATAGCTCTGGTCCGTCAGCATGGGTTACGATTCGGCTAGCCCCTCGCAGGATGGGCGGGACGAAGGTAAGTGTCTGCAATGAAAATTGGGGAATTGTAGCATGGGAAGTGGTAGGAACAGGGGAAATAAAAAAAGGAAAATAAAAAAGGAAAAAAAGAAATTGCTTCAATAGGGTTAAAGGGTTGCGTAATTGGATGTGTAGTCTAGTTGTTCAGTGCTGTAGACTAGGAACATGTTTTTGTTTGCTTGCACTGGCTGTATGTTATCATATATAGGGTTAGAATTGGGAGTAGGGTTGAAATGGTTATGCTGAATTTTAAGTTAGTGGCTATGTGCTGAAATGGGATATCTGTAAGCTGAAGTTCACGTGATGTTCTAGTATGTTATATGGTTTGTTGTTTGGTATATTTTGTTAACTCCATGTGTGATGGATTTGAAATGATAGATGATGAAGAAGAATATGAGGAGTCTGGCAAGGGTAATCGATTTCTTGGGTTCATGTTTGGAAATGTAGATAATTCTGGTGATCTCGATGTTGATTATCTTGATGAGGTAATTTTATGCCGCCTTTAATGTTGCATTTGCATTTGGTGGCAAACAACTTAGAAATTCAGGATTGAGCTGATGCATGCATAAATGTCATGCTTAGATTTCTTTGTAGTAGTTTTTTTTACTCAATCATAGTGTTTCTGTTATCTTCCTGGACTCCTATGTACATCTTAGATAGTTATACAGCCCAAATGAAATTTCTTAGCTATTGTATATTTATAATTGGTAAGTAGAGGTTTTTATGTAACTAAACTTCTATTTTGGAAGATTTAAAGCCACCATATTTGAGATTCGTACTTTGTGGGGAACTTTTACTTGAGTCGTGCATCTTAAATTCTAAAAAGCAAAGAGGAAGCATTGTGAAGCTTGTGTTGCTCAGTATGATTGTCCAAAGTGTAAATTAACAAATTACATGGAATTCAATTTTGGAGGATTTTAGTATTTCGTGTGCAAACTGCAAAGATTTATTTTATATTTGCTATATGTGTATTTTTGGTTGCATGGTGGAGAACATCAGAAGTTACTTTGCCTTTTGGAAACGTCATTTCAGTGAAAATGATGTTTGGTTATTGGTGGATAGGATCAATTTTGCCTCCAGTCCTTGGTTTTGACTAGAAGTGATAAGAAGTGGTTTTGTTTTGTTTTGTTAGGTTGACAGCTTTACTTTTGAATTTCTTATCTCAAACTTGCTTTTTAGGTAAAATATCTAAACATAAATTACTCCACTTCAAAATCAATTTTAACAAATCCAAAATAGATTTTTCGTAGTTAAATTTATGTACTAGGCTGCTGCTTATACTTTATGCCTTTAACTACTTTCTCTGACATGGGCATGCCAGATTATGAATGATCCAGGGAATAATAAATTGAAGGTTCTAGGAAAGGTGGCCTTCCTAGAAAACAATTGCACCATTTATGATATGTATACATGTTATGAAAATTAAATTATACTGATTGTTGAATGACCAATTGCTTCTTGGTTTATTTATGTATATCTGTTTTGGCGATAAGCTTTAAAGCTGGTGCTAAATAAGCTTATTTCTTCTTTAGGATGCAAAGGAGCATCTTTCTGCATTAGCCGATAAGTTGGGTCCATCACTGACAGATATAGATGTAAGTAAATCTAAATATCATTACCTGTTTGAATTTGAAATCCAAAATGCTCTCTGTGGATGCTTTTAAGAAGTGTCTAATTATCAGATTTTCCTACTGTGTCTTTCCTTCGATTTCTGTTTTGACAATGATAGTAATTTGTTGTTTGCAGTTGTCAGGAAAATCACCACAAACACCACCTGACGTTGTTGAACAAGGTGAAGTCTGCCAGGAAAAAACTATATCATGCAGTTTTTGATATTCTGTTGGTATCATTTTTTTCCCTCATCAACTGAGAGCATTTCACCTGTGTTTTATTTCTACTGGAATTCTTTCCCACATGGCATATGTTTGGTAGAGAATATCATATAGCAGCTCATTGTCCTTTCTTCTGAAAGAAGAAAATTCCATACATCTTATTAGAAATTCTGCCACTATACTTTCTGTCACGCTCTATTGTTGATTGAAATTTGTTGGAAATCACAAAATTTTGTTTCTCACTTCTTATTGATGACTCTTCCCTAATTTTGTAGTTTATAGTATTGTAAAACTGTCGAGCTGCTGCCATGTGTCATTTCTGCATACAATTTGGGCCCACTTTTTCCCTCTCATTTTCTCTCTCATGCTCTTGTGCAGAGCACAGACTCATTGCTAGTTTTTAATTAAAGTCGAGTATGAGCTAAAAAGAATGTTTCACTAGCATTCCTCATCTTGTATGTATTTGTAGCATGTATATTTATGGTATTGGAGGATTGGAGTTAACACTTCTTGGTGTAACTCTCCATTCTGGATAATATTTCATAAAAATGTTTTTGTAAAACTAAAACATTAGTAGTGATTCCCCAAGTTTGGGGCTAACAAGGGCCAGTGGTGCAAGTCAATAGAAGTAGATTGATAAAACAAACACACGTGAAGTTTCACTGATGGGTTGTCATGGTATTAATGAACATGAGTGAATAATGAACATGAGTGAATAATTGTCGTTCATTGGCAGCCATACATTGTTACATAGATATTGGTTGGCACCTAAAATATGGGTTGGTGCTCCTGGCTTCTGTTTGCTCCAAAAGGATTTTCCTTTTGGGAAGTGCATGTTAGTCGAAATGAATTGATATATGAAATACTTCATTGGATTTTCTGGGATTTGATCTGTAGAGGATGTTAAGGTTTTATGCAGTGGAGCTCTTTTTATGGGGGTTTGTTGTATTTTAAAGCAAAATGCAAAAAAATTACAGTGAGTAGCTTCTGCTGTTGAAATTTTATTTGGCTTAAGGATAGTTTTCAAGATTTTTTGTTTGTATGGAATTGTGATCCTTGTATACAAGGTTCTTGCACGACTGAGTGCCAGTTTGGAGAGTCTTCTCCACAAGCTCTTCTAGGAGAGAAAAAAAAAGAAAAAATGAAATTAGTTTTTCTGTAAGTTAAATTAACTTGTAAAAATTGACTAATTTGTATTCACTAATTCCTTTTAGCTTTTCCAAAATTTGATTTTTAACATGCGTAAGTTAATTTTATCTCTTAGAGAAACTAATTTCATTTTTCCTTATATTTTTCTTAGAGAATTGCTTAGGGAGAAGTTTTCTCTAAACAAGCCCTATGCTTCTTGAGTGGCATACCTGAAATTCAGACATGGGGTCCCACAGTATTTTTCCTGCATAGGGCATTATACCAATTTTCCTTTGTCATCCAAAGACATAGTCGTGTTTCGTATGAGGGGAAGGGTTTTGATTTGAATCTCATAATTTATTTTATGAGTTACTTTGACAGATCTGCAGAGGGATTTGAGAGTATTTCTGCATGATATACGGTTAATTTGTTATTGTTATTTTCTGTTGGGAGGATTTCTGACCCTTCTGCTCCAACATTTCTTCTTCCTTGGAAATTTCATTGGATAAAGCTAATGAACATCAAGGGCATTTGTTGTCTGGAAAATAGTTTGAATTTGACACAGTGTAGCCCTGTTTAAAAGAGCAATATAAGCCATCTCTTTTGCCCTTTTCTCTTAAATAGTTTACTAACTTTGGATTCTTTTAATGTTAGACTGTCATGAAAAAGCTGAAGACGCTGTTGATTATGAAGATATTGACGAAGAGTATGATGGTCCAGAGACAGAGGCTGCCAATGAAGAAGACTATTTATTGCCAAAAAAAGAATTTTTCTCTGCTGAAGCATCTGTATGTATGGAATCCAAAGCTTCTGTATTTGATGATGAAAATTATGATGAAGAATCTGAGAAGGAGCAAGACTTTCTGAATGAAGACTCTAAACCTGATAATATTTCCGTACCTGGTAATATTTTTTACACGAATTGCACCACCACTTTGTTATTTTTGTATTTTGTCTGATTTTAACTTAAAACATGAATTTACTTGTTATATTGGTTTTACTCCACATAAAAGTGCTAGAAAGATTGATTCTTGTAATCTAGCTATGGCATTTTTATGCAGCCTTGTTCAGATGTTGGCTGGAGACAGATTTATGGTGTTTGGATTTCAGTTGAAATACCCTAACCAGCTTTCAGTTTCCATTGAACACTGTGTGCCAACATATATGAACCTTTTCCTTGGATTTTGTCAGAAACAAAGTTTACCTCAAACTTCAATTAGGTTAAAAATTATAATGAGTTTTTTTTTTTTTATCTTATTTTTTTTTTAAACTCTAGTTGAGTTCAACTCAACATAATTACCTAATTGAAATTCAAACACATGTACTGTTATCACGAATGGGAGTGCTTCAACTATTTTACTAAAGTTTTTGTGGCTCTATTTATTTGCACCTTAAAGATAGTTTTCTTTCACTGATGACAGGTTTTGAAGTATATGTTGTTTGATTGTTATATTTTCTGTTAGGCATTTGGTTCACTACTATGTGATTGTTTAATGACATCCAGTATGCTAGCTAAGCTGTGGATGGTTTTTTGGCATTCTGTTTGATGCATGAAATTTAGAAATTGAATGTGAATGAGTGCGACTAGGCACACTTGTGAAATAATTTTATATATATTAACTCATTAGTTTGTGAGCTGATTTTCTGAGAATTAGTTGTTAGATTATGCTATAAATTGTCATTGTAATAAATTTACTTTGGCTCTATACATAATTGCTAGACAATGTTGGATCTTAGTTGTTAAACTATAGTAAATGGATGAGTCACTGAGTTGAAATTTTGTGTATCTGAGACAACAGAGGTGCTTTATTTGTATTGAGAAAATGAAATCAATTCACTAAATCGACGAGATATGATATTCTCTAATAAAAATATATGACACAGGAATATAACAATATTCCTAATAATATTTTATAACCAAGATATTCTTGATTATAAATGATCCGTGTCTTGTTTTTATAATTATAACCCTCCCCCTCAAGTTGGAGCATGTAAGTCATGTGTTTATCTTGTTGTAAATATGATTAATCCCTGGTGAACATGTTGGAAACAGTTTTCTGGAGTTGACAAATCGAGTCCTGATATATTCAAACTCCAATTTTTCTCTCATGAAATGATAATTTACCTCAATATGCTTGAAAGATAAAATTAGAGGCAATGCGTAATTGTGCTTGATTGTGACATAAAAGGTGTATTTGGGAATTTTCTTCAAATTTAAGTTCTTGTTGGAGTTGCTTTAGCCATATGAGCTTATAATTGGCTAATGCCATTGTGCTTTTTTTCTGTTTCTACACTTGATTTTGCCAGACCAGTTGGTTTCGTACTTTTTTAAAATATTAAGTTACCTCCAACAAGAACACAATACGTAAAGCTTCTATTGCTTGATGACACTGCCCAATCAATGTCAGAGTACCAACCAATTTGAGTATTTCCCCATCTGCATAAATAATGCCTTTAGGGTTTAGGGTTTGTACAACTGCATCTCAATGGTCTTAATAAAGAGAGTTTATAAATTGACTTAATAACTTGTTACAAAGGCAATGTTAGGACGCATCACAATGAGACAATTTAGTTTACTAGTGTTTGTATCTCCTTGGTCAAACGATGTATTGCATATGAGAAAACACAACTTCAATTTCATTAAATCAAATAGTTTTTAGGACATACATTTGACTATTTCTACTTTTTTTTTAATATTTTTATTTGTTGTATATTTTTTCACATGAGAATATTTGAATTTATTCAATTGCATAAATCGTTACAATGTGGGTTCTTTGGAGATTGAATCATTAATAGTATTATATTTTATTTGCTATGATTTTAATTTTTTTGTAAAAAAAAATTATTTAACTAATATTTGAAATGGTAAGGAGGACGGGAGGGTATGGGGTATTCCTATTATGAGGATGAGACAAAAATTCCATGCACGTTAGGAAAGAGGATAAATTTTTACTTCAGAAATGAAAATGAGATATTCAAACCTGCATATGCCCCACCCTGTGTCATTCCTAAGTTTGTGTAACACAAATTTATATTTTGTAATATACTATATAGAATCAATATTGATATGGGTTCTTCTATTACTATTAAAGAAAGAAATGTATGAAACAATTTATGGAATCAAATATATCCTTAATAAATAAGAAAGGGTTGTGTTATATATAATAGTAATGTATTAATAGTTGTTATAGGGTCCAATTATTTGCAATAAATGATTAATAAGATCCACACCGGAGCAAGTTTGACCACTTACGACAAAGTATTTAAGAAATCAATCATAGTTTTTTGTGTGTAGACTTTGACTATCAACCAAGTTTTGTATTTGTCATCTGAACCATGAATATTGTATGTTAATTTGAAATCTTGGAAATTTTAGGAAAGAAAAATAAAATTGCTTGTTTTCCCTTAATAACTGGTAGATGTACCTCATTTCATATTGGAATCTTGCAGTTCACATATGCTAGCTTTGTTCTTTCAGAGGAGCAGGAAGAGGCTGTGGTAGATGCATCTAAAGAAGAGAGTGCTCTTGAACGTGAATTACATGTTGACTCACTGCAGACTGAAGAATTGGATGCTGATGTACAAAAACCTGAGGAGGTATATTTCAGTTTTGCCACCTCTTAAATATTTCTTTTTGGCCGTTGATATTTATTCTTCTTGAAATTATAATAGGGTTTTGGGTATAAAGGGATGGAAAGGAAATAAGAGAGACTGATGGCTCTTTGATTGATATTTGACTTTATGTAAACAACTATCCCTTATTTATTCTTATACCAAGTCATAATCTGAAGTTCCAGCGACATGAGGAAATAAATCGTAAAACTAATATATGGAAATTAGTCCCGAGAGATACGATATTCTATGATACTGTGTAGATATCATTGTATATTCTTCATATATTATAACAATTCAAATGAATGATATTTAAGTTCTGTACTGTTTTGACTCTGGACCATATTTGACCTTCAAGTTGTATATTGAATATTTTTTATTAGATTACTTGTAGTCTTGCAGATGAAAATATAAGTGATTCAACTATATAGATAACAAAATTTGATGGATGGCTTAGTTGATATGTGTGGAAGGCTGATTTTCTGATTAATAAGATGGGTAAATAGAAGAACATTTTCTGTTCTTAAGAAAATTGGTTGATCCTGATATATCTTTTAAATTCGTTTATACAGAATGAAATCTTAATTAGAAGTAGGAAATACTAAAATTGGTCTAAACTTGTCCACTGAGAGAATTAAAGACAGATCACGTAAGTAATTTTTTGACTGAAGCTGCCTACTCAATGAGTGCATATACTGCATTACTTTACGCAGTACTCAAACTATATTGACGTGAATGATAATCCAGTGTGTTTGTGTATGTGTATGTTTATATATATATATATA